>ENA-ORXU01000220-ORXU01000220.1-marine-metagenome-genome-assembly--contig:-NODE-220-length-72921-cov-7.123291_pt1 | contig 72921 bp, 57 predicted proteins | sample MGYA00237869_ERZ511484 | MGnify/ENA metagenome assembly ERZ511484 | reverse complement strand
TCACATACTCTGCCTTGTCTAAATATCAAACACCTTGCTGTAAAAATAACCTCGAAAGATCAACAGACCCTAGTTGTTTTCAATAATGTAAAAGGTTTTATTTGAGTTTTATTTAGTGTTTATTTTTTGTGCTTTAAATAGGCACTTTCATTAATTAAGGTCAAAATGGTATTTAAAAGGGTGTTGTATTCTACCGGTTTAGCCATGTGGATATTCATACCGGCGGCTAAAGAATTGTCTTTATCTTCTTGTCTGGCATGTGCGGTCATTGCGATAATAGGTAATTTAGAAAAACGTTCTTGTTGCCTAATAAGTGTTGTTGCGGTTAGGCCATCCATTACCGGCATTTGAATATCCATTAATACAACATCAATAGGGTTTTTTTCAAGTAAATCTAAGGCTACTTTGCCATTTTCAGCAATAATCACTTCGGCTTTCATGTTAATTAACAACTCTTTCGCCACTAACTGATTAACAATATTATCTTCAACAAGTAATACGACAATACCTTTAAGGTGAACATTTTTCTTTTTGGTCGCAAGTACTTCTGCATTATTATGTCGTTGAATAGATTGTTCTATAGCGGTTAACATATAACGATATAAAGGCTGTTCTTGTAAAATGTAAGGTACGGTGAGCTGCTCTAAAACGGCTTCGTAAGCACTGAGGTTGTATCCTGATGTTTGGCACACACACACTAATGAAATAAGTTTTTGAGCGCTACTATTAACAATGTTATGTAAGTTCTCTTCTGAGGTAAGTAATACAATATCCTCAGGCTGGCTCTTGTTTGCATATTGAGTTGGAGGTTGGGCGTTAATATCAGTTATTTCAGATAGCGCACTCAGTTGTTTATATTTCCAACCTTGTGCCTTTATCGATTGTAATAAGCTCTCAGGCAAAATAACATCATAGTTATAAAGCGTTAAAGGTTGAACGGCTGCTTGGTTAATAGCTTGTTGATTAACTTTAAACGGTAAATCAATTGTAAATTCACACCCTTGATTTAAATCACTTTTTAGTGAAATATTACCATCTAATAATTCTACTATTTGCTGACAAATAGATAGACCTAAGCCAGATCCGCCATATTGTCGGGTCATGGACTCATCGGCTTGCTTAAATGCTTCAAAGAGGCGTGACTGTTTATGAAGCGTGATACCAATGCCGGTATCAATTATTTTAAAACGAAGCTTCATGTTATTTGTATTATGTTGAAGTACTTCAATTGAGAGGGTTATAGTGCCTTTTTGAGTAAATTTAACTGAATTTTGTAGTAAATTAGTGAGCACTTGGATTAAGCGCATTTCATCAGTATTAATAGTAACTGGAACGGTGTCACCTATGTCGACAAGTATACTTAACCCTTTTTGAGCCGCCTGCCCAACATTAAGCATCATGGTTTTATTTATCAGCGCGTCGAGGTTAACGTTTTCTCTCATCATGGTCATTTCACCCGCTTCTATTTTGGCAAGATCGAGTAACTGATCTACTAAATATAAAAGTGATTTTGATGCACCATAAGCATTTTCAATATGTTGTCGTTGGTTGTTGGTTAAATCTGATCGTCCTAAAAGGGTTATCATTCCTTGAATTGCGTTTATAGGGGTTCTGATCTCGTGACTCATATTAGCTAAAAACTGACTTTTAGCTTTGTTAGCAAATTCAGCTTGGTTTTTGGTATTTTCTAAAGCAGCTTGAATGGCGTATTGAGTGGTAACATCGCGAATAATATTAATAGTGCCTACTTCTATACCGCTATCGCTATAAATATAAGTACTATATATATCGTAAGTATGTTTTTCGGTATAAATTAGTTGATTTAAACCATTTTTTACAGTTTCAGAGGTGCTTATTTTTGTTAATGCGCTACCTAACTGGTTATCAATTATTTCAAAAGCTTTATGACCTATAATGGCTTTTTCATTCTTACCTATATAATGTTCAAAGGCATTATTAAAGCCGACTATATTTGCGTCAATATCATTAAATAAAATGTATTCAGGTATGGCATCCATTACTGATCGTAATAGAGCGTAATCTCGTTTGTGCTGAATGATTTTTTCTTGTAGTTCTTGGGTTTTTTCATTAACTCGGGCATCTAATAACGAGTTTTGATCGGTTAATCGTTGTAACAAACTTCTGTTTTGTCCAAAAATATTTTCGACTATTTGAAACCATTTTAGCCAGTCTGCGGTAGGTTTGATTTTACCTGGATCGCCCTCTGCGCAGTACTCTATATGGTTAATAAAACGCTTTGTGGGTTTAACAAATGTGCGATGAATAAACCAATAAATACCGCACAAAAGTATAAGTAATAGGCACAGAAAAAATATAAATATTTTGGAATAAAAGGTTAACAGGGGCGCAGTAAAATCTTGATAAGCTTTATACTTAATAACTCGCCAGCCATTAACAGGTAACTCTTGCTTTAAGACTAGCCAGCTTCCGACCTCTTGGTAAAAACTTAAACTATTTACCTCGTTATTGGTTAACGTTGCTAAGCTTTCGGGCGTTATATTTTGCCAGTATGCTACATCATTCATTACTTTTGAGGCAAAATGATGGTGAATTAACACTTCATTTTTATCATTAAGTATTAAAATACCTTCGTTTTCGCTAGTTATTTGATCGAATTTTTGTCGTATTTTTGACAAGTTAATGTCTATATTTAACACACCTACAACGTTTTCAAAATTATAAATACCGATACTAATTGAACTATTTAAACCTACGTCAACGGATCCCACATAAGGGGTTGACCAAAAAATTTTTTGTTTATTATTAGTGCTTTTTACATTATTTACTAACAAGCTTTTAATATGCTCGCCGCTTAATAACGCATCATTGTATTGCCAACTACTTTGGTTAACCGAAGGATAAATACTAACAAAACGCTTTTTAGATACATAATAAAACCAAACCGAATCGGTATTGATTGCTTTTGTTGCCACAAAAGCAGGTGTCAGCATATTAGCCATGGCTAATTCAGCTTTTAGCGATTTATCTAATGAGTTTATATCCCCTATTCCAGAAATGTTACCGCGAACATAATCTTTATGATTTAACGCATCGTAAGGTTGATTTTTACTGAAATAATTTTCGCCTTGTTGAATAAGATCAGGCATGTGATTGACAATATTATTAGGAAAGCTTAATTGATAATTAGCAAATTTTTGCATACTTAATAATGTGTTGGCATTAAGAACTAAGGTGTTATTGACTTTATTGACTTGGTTAGTAAAGCGTTGTATTTCTAATTTTTTTTGCTCAGATAGATCATAAAAATAACTGAACGTGGTTAATGAAAAAATGATAAAAGTCAATAATGTAAAAACCGTAAATATTGCTACATTATATTGGCCAAAGTATTTACCAAGGGATTGCCCAAAAACTTTACTTTTCTCCTTACCTTTAAACACTAGTTGAACCCTACTTAACGATATGCGTTGTATTATGAATGGTGTACAAATTTATGGTGAGTAATATTATATACTTATTCCGATTAAAGATGCATGTTTACCCCAAGGTTTAATAGCCTCCTTAACGTTTATTAATTTAACAATGATTTATAATTTATAAATTCACTTATTTGCACAAGCTAGCGTGCAACTGCACCACAATAAAACAACAACATCAAAACAAAGCACAAAAACAGTGCGCAAAACGTAACATGATGGTGAATGTAAATCATAAGCCATTGTTAAAAAGCAAATAATTAAAATGGCTTATTTTGTGCAAACAATTTCATCTTAACTAAAAACTTACACTAACTAAAAAATAAAATTGTAGGAACAACATTATGCGACAACTCTTTGCTTTACTTTTATTGGGTTTGCCCTCTTTAGCATTTGCTAATGAAGGGGAACTTAATGGCGCCAATACCGCTTGGATTTTAACGTCAACCGCTCTGGTATTATTAATGACTTTACCGGGGCTTGCTCTTTTTTATGGCGGCTTGGTACGTAAGAAAAATGTTTTATCGATTCTTATGCAATGTTTTGCCATTGGATCTTTGTGTTCAATACTATGGCTTTTAGTGGGATACAGCCTTGCCTTTGGCGAAGGTAATGGTTTTATTGGCGATTTTAGTAAAGTATTTATGATGGGAATTACAAGAGACAGTTTAGCGGGTGATATTCCTGAAAGCTTATTTATGCTATTTCAAATGACTTTTGCGGTAATAACACCTGCACTTATTATTGGTGGTTTTGCTGAACGCATGAAGTTTTCTGCCGTGCTTATATTTAGTGGTTTATGGCTACTTGCAGTTTATGCTCCTGTTACCCATTGGGTTTGGGGGGGTGGTTGGTTAAGTAAAATGGGTGTATTTGATTTTGCTGGTGGTATTGTTGTACACATTACCGCGGGTACTGCTGCATTAGTAGCTGCATTGGTATTAGGTCCTCGAAGAGGTTTTGGTACAACACCATTACTACCGCATAATTTAACTATGACGGTAACCGGTGCCGGTATGTTATGGGTAGGTTGGTTTGGTTTTAATGGTGGTAGTGCATTAGCTGCTAATGGCGATGCGTCAATGGCAATGTTAGTTACTCATATTTCTGCTGCGGCAGGTACGTTAACGTGGGCATTTATTGAATGGAAAAAGTTTGGTAAAGCAAGTGTTATTGGTGCGGTAACTGGTATGGTGGCTGGCTTAGGTACAATTACTCCAGCTTCTGGCTTTGTTGGCCCGGGCGGCGCACTTATTATAGGCATTTCAGCTGGTTTTGTTTGTTATTATGCAACAGTGTTTATTAAACAAAAATTACGTATTGATGATTCTTTAGATGTATTTCCAGTACATGGTGTTGGTGGTATTTTAGGAACGTTTTTAGCGGGTATATTATCTGCGACCAGTTTAGGTGTTTTTAGTGGTTTTGGCTTTGCTGAAGGTATTAATACTATGGGCGAGCAAGTATTAGTGCAATTAACGGGTATCGTTTCGACCTTAATTTATACCGCTATCGTTACTTATATATTATTGAAACTCGTTGGTTTAATGACTGGCGGTTTACGTACTGATGAAGAAGGCGAAGAAAGTGGTTTAGACTTGGTTGATCATGACGAGTCTGGCTATAATTTATAAGCTTTGTTTTTAACATAATAATAGGTTTGAAGTATTTAACGCTCTATTTAACTTTCTATTTATGGAGCTTATACCCGTTATTATTCAAGGTGTAGGTTGAGTCTTAACACAAAAAGGCATAGCGCTTTAATGCTATGCCTTTTGATATTAGGGTCTGTTGATCTTTCGAGGTTATTTTTACAGCAAGGTGTTTGATATTTAGACAAGGCAGAGTATGTGAAGTGTAGCTAGCTACTCGAACATACGATAACAACGTATAAATTTCAAACAGGTACTGCCCTCTGGGTTCATTTAAAATTTAACCCTGAAAGATCAACAGACCCTAGCTATTGATGCGAAATTTCCCTTAAATTAAGAAAAACTATCAAGCCAGAGGTATAATTAGCAAAATATTATTGATTTCAAAGGGTTAAACATCTCTTAACCAAATTTAGATTAAAATAATAAAAAGCCCTCGCAGTGTTAACCTTACGGTTTAAATACTAGGGCTTTTAGTCTTTATTAATACCAATTGAAATAATGAATTAGTCACTTAGAGCTCGCTCCATAGATTTGGTCACCTGTTCGCGCAAATATCAATGAGCCAGAGTTAGCGACTCAATTAGCGCTCGAACATAAGTAAGCCTTTAATTTCTTCAAAGACGTTTTTTATTGTTGACAAGAGGGAGTCCACATAAGTTGTTCTATGCTTTATTTATTTTGTGAAGTTATCAGTTGTCTAATGAGCTCCCAAGGGCGATTTTAGGGGGGAAGACCCACTGAAGTAAGACATAAATAACAAAAACGAACATTTTCGAAGTCTTCACATGCTATTTAATAAACAAACATTATAACTACAACTATAAAATATTTATTAATAATCATGATAAATCGTATAACAAATTAAATAACTAAAATAACTACAACAACAGATTAGGATAAAATTACATGCTAGGTGTTTGCTATTACCCAGAACATTGGCCAGAAGTCTATGTGGGCTGAAGATGCTAAAGAAATGCGCGAATTAGAATTACGTTACATACGTATTGGTGAATTTTGTTGGTCGAGAGTTGAACCTAATGATGGTGATTATACTTTTGAATGGTTAGATCGCGCCGTAGAAGTGCTTTCAGCTGCCGGATTAGAAGTAATTATGTGTACGCCCACGGCAACACCGCCTAAATGATTAATTGATAAGCACCCTGATATTTTACCCGTAGATATTAATACCGGTACAGTACGAGGTTTTGGTTCGCGTCGCCATTATGATTTTTCAAGTCAAAACTACTTTACTGCCGCAATGAAAATATCAGAGGTGTTTGCAAAGCGTCATAGCAAGCACCCTGCTATTTGTGGCTGGCAAACTGACAATGAAATAGCTTGCCATGATACTACTCATAGCGGCTCTGAAAATACAAAACTTGCCTTTCAACAATGGTGTAAAAAGAAATACCAAGACATTGATACATTAAATACTGCATGGGGTACGGTATTTTGGTCAATGGAATATCAAAACTTTAAACAAATAGAATTACCTATTTTAGCGGTAACAGAAACCCACCCAGCGCATCAATTAGACTATCGCCGCTTTAGTTCAGATCAAGTGGTACATTTTCATAACGAAATGATCAAAATTATTCGCCAACATTCACCTAATAGATTTGTAACTCATAATTATATTCCAATGGTAGATATACAAACCGACAACTATGCATTAGCTGAGAACTTAGATTTTGTAAGTTACGATAATTACCCTTTAGGTCGATCAGATTTATTCTTTGCAAATAGCTCTGCAAAAGAGTTTAAACCATACATGCGAACCGGACACCCTGACTTTGCCAGTTATTCGTTCGATCAAAGTCGAGGCGTCAGTAAGAAAAAATTTTGGGTAATGGAGCAGCAACCAGGCCCTGTTAATTGGGCTCATCATAATCCACGCCCAGAGAAAGGCATGGTCAGGTTGTGGTCTTGGCAAGCATTTGCACACGGTGCTGATTGTGTGTGTTATTTTAGATGGCGACAAGCACCTTTTGCCCAAGAACAAATGCATGCAGGCGTAAAGCGTAACGACAACTCTAAAGCCGCTGCATGGGCTGAAATTGAGCACATGCGAGACGAATTAAAAACTACCGGCTTCACTCTTAGCGATCCCGTACATGCAAAAGTAGCAATTGTTACTGGTACTCTTAATCAATGGGTGAGTGAAATTGAGCGCCAAAGTGATAGCTATAATCATCAACAAGTTGAGTTTGAATACTACTCTGCATTACGTCAATTAGGATTGGCGGTAGACTTTATTTCAACACATTGTGATATAAGCCAATACAGCTTAGTGGTAGCGCCTTGTTTACCTATTGTTGATAAAGATTTTATTGAAAAATGTAATGGGTCTAAAGCTCATTTTGTTTTTGGACCGCGTTCTGGCAGTAAAACTGAGAATTTCAGCTTAGCCCCTACGCTAGCCCCTGGTTTACTGCAATCTCTTATATCAATAAAAGTTATGTCTGTAGAAACCATTAGACCTGATTGTAGCAAAGCTTTAAATTATAAAAACAATAAATATAAAAGCCGATGCTGGCGAGAAGAATTAGAAATAACATACAACGCAGGCATTAAAGTGCTAGCCCAGTACCATGACGGTTTGCCAGCAGTCGTGCGCGAAAATAATATTACCTATATTGGTTCTTTAACCTGTATAAACTTTTTAAGTGAATTTTTTACTCAATTAAGCTCGGCTCTTAAACTCAAAACAATAAAGCTACCTAAGGATATGAGATTAGGTTCAGCGTGGTAATTTACTGTATTTATTTAATTACGCAGGATTTGAGCAAATATTTCCTCAGCCAGAATTAGGCACCTTCATTATGGGCGACAAAAAATTAAAACCTTACGATGTAGCGATAATAAAATTAGATAACCCCTAAACTAAAAATAGTTAAGTTACAGGATAATTAGGGCTATTGATCTTTGTGTAGGTTTTTTAATTTAAAAGCGTTTTAATCACAGGCTTTACCTGCCAAGCAGATCAACAGCTCCTAAATACAGATTAAATTAAATAACAAATTAAAATAGGTAAAGTTAAGATAAGCCCAATATAAAGCGCTAATTTATGTCACTATTGTTTTCAATATTTTGAGGATATAACTTGGTAAATTTGGTGAGTAGTATATGGGCAATTTAAGCAGAGCAATTTTTAAATTTTTAGAAGAGATCAAATCAAGTTACTGGTTTATTCCTACTTTAATGCTAGTGATCACTATTGGGTTATCATTATTGAGTATTGAACTTGATACTTATTTAAATATAAAACAAAAAGATGTTGGCATTTTATCATGGATTTTTTCTAATCAAGTTGATGGTGCAAGACAAGTTTTATCGACTATTGCCGGTACAATGATGACAGTGGCCGGTGTTACATTTTCAATGACTCTGATCTCTATTTCATTTGCTGGCGCTCAAATTGGCCCTCGTATTTTATCTAATTTTATGAATGATAGAGGTAATCAAATTACCTTGGGTACATTTATATCAACTTTTGTATTTTGTTTACTGGTGCTAAGAACTATCACTGGTGAAGCTGAAGGCGAAATACAATTTATTCCTCATATTTCAATTTTTATTGCACTCGTATTTGCCTTTTTGAGTTTGGGTGTTCTTATATATTTTATTCATCATATACCTCAAAAGATGAGTATGACTGAATCTGTTGACACTACTGGAGACGGTCTTTTAACTTGTATAGATGCTTTATACCCAGCAAACAAAAGTAAAATCAATGAAAATATTTATGAAAACTTTAATCTTTATACACATTATTCAACTCACCATGTCATAAAGGCACAAGGTAAAGGTTTTATTGAATATATAAATTTAGAAGCTGTTATTAAAGCTGCAAAAAAACATAATTGCCTAATAGAGCTTTACAAAAGACCAGGAAATTATATTTGTGAAGGTGTAGATTTATTATGCGTTCATGCTAATGAAAATAAATCTGACGATATATATCATGAAATAACTAATGCAATTATATGGGGAGTCAAGCGCTCAAATAACCAAGATATATTGTTTCCAGGGCAGCTTTTAGTAGAAATTGCCGCTAGAGCACTTTCAGCTGGAGTAAATGATCCCTATTCTGCAATTGAATGCTTAAATCAATTACAAGCCGCGTTTATCAAATTTTCAATTAAAGAAATTCCTGAAAAATTTATTGCTGATAACGAAAAAGTAATACGAGTTTTATCCGAGCCCATTCACTATGGTGAATTTTTTAACTTGATCATGGATTCATTACGCTCTTTTATCAAAACAGATATGCTATGCACCCAAAGAGTATTAGAGCTATTAGTTTTTATTGATGAGTTTGATACTGAAAATCAATACTATGCAATGTATCGCGATCAAGCTACGTCATACTTCAATGCCTTTAAACAAAACACAAAAGATGAAGCAGACATAACCATAATAGAAAACCTTTACACAAAGTTACTCTAGGTTATGTGCTCGTTATCATTCAAAATGCTCATCTCAAAGCACTTGAATGATAACGCCATGAAATTAAGCTTGCTCTATAATTAGCTCATCATTTTTAGAGGCAAATCGCGCAGTGCCACCAAAAATAAATTTATTAACTAATAGCGCAAATGCAACACATGAGATTAAAGTAAAAAACATTAAATGAATATAATGTAAACCAAACGGCGCATGAAAAGGCGAAAACTCAAACGATAACGACCCATACAACAATACACCAAAGAAAACGGCTGCAATACCAGCATTAGCGTGTACACCTCTAAATAAAAGACCCACTATAAATATCGACAATACAGGCATACTAAATAGACCCCACAATTGCTGTAGTAAGTTAAGAATACTATCTGCTTGTTGGTAAACCGGTACTAGCGCTAAACTAACAAAGGTTAATGCGACTGTGATCCACGCACTTAACTTGGGTACATTAATATCAGCATTAATATAAGGTTCGTGAATATCACACACATATAAAGCCGTTGCCGAATTTAAATTACTGTTGTAAGTAGATAATACGGCTGCTGCCATAGCGGCAGCAAAAAAACCAGATAACCACGCAGGTAATAAATCCCCAACTATTTGTCCATAAGCTGCATCACCAATATCACCATACAATTTATACGAAATTATTCCTGGTATAACAATAATCGCTGGCACAATAATTATACGAATGCCGATAGCGGCAAAAACACCTTTTTGCGCTTCCTTTAAATTTGGAGCTGCCATAGCACGCTGTGTAATTACTTGGTTTGTCCCCCAATAAAACATCTGAATAAAAATCATACCAGTTAACAATGTGTGCCAAGGTATAGGAGAATCGTTGTCACCGATAAAGGTAAGTCGCTCTGCTGGTATACCAGAAAAATCGTAATCTATAGCGTTAAGCGCTAAAAATACGACGATAATTGCCATACCCAATAACAATACACCTGCATAGGTGTCAGAAACCGCAATAGCACGCTGAGTTCGCCAGCGTCTAAATGATAAGCATAATTGCAAGGACCTTGATACTCAGCTTCGGCAAATGTTCTTGGCGCCAAATTGGCTTCACATAAATGATGCTGAAAGTTAGATTCTACAGCGTAATCTTCAATGTTATTCACGTAAGGCGCTAGGTCGATTCGTCCATAACCTAGTGGTACGGTAAAAGGATGGTAATAAAAGTCGCCATTACCATGAACCCATTCAACAAATTTACCGCCTTGTTTAAAAGCAGCATGACATTTTTTAAACACATCGCTTTCTTTTAAACCGATATCTTGTAGCGTGTTTTTCATGGTGGGCCAAGTGCCTTCACCAACACCAATAGTAGGTATTTCAGAAGATTCAATTAATGTAACTTCAAGCGTATTACTTTTATGATGTGCGGCAATGATAGATGCTGTTAACCAGCCTGCCGTGCCACCGCCAACTATGACTATTTTCTTCATAAAGTTCACCATTATTTTAAAATATTAAAATACAGTCAGTATTAATAAAAGGTAACGTAAAACAATCTCATTTATTTATTGAAAATGTTAAGTCATTATTTTTAATAAATAAATTATAAAAAAAAGGCCTATGTACATATAATTAAAAATTTATGTAATAGACCATTAGTTTAAAATATATCTGTTAATAATTATCACTTAACCGTAAAGTATTAATAACAAAAGGTTAACTATTAATAATAACCGGTTAAAACTTAGCACGAACACCTATGGCATATCGAGAACCGTTATCTTCAACACTGTAAACTTGGTTAGCAAAACGACCAGTTTGAATAAGCTCTTCTTCAGTTATATTGATACCTTCAAAGAATACCGATACATTCTCGTTTATATCTAAACTCGCGCTAATATCAACTTGTCCAAATGTTTGAGTATTTACTGGTTCTCCAGTGCTACCACCGGCTGAGGCATTATCTACATATCTTAAGAAACCTTCACGGTTATTATAAGCGATACGAGCTTGCCATGTATCTGCTTCGTAAAATACGATTAAATTTTGAGAATCACCTAAACCTTCAAGTGCAAAGGTCTTTGGTGTATCGGCATCAATTTTTTCATCGTTGTTTACTACAGTAGCATTAGCTGTAAAACCAAAACCACTTTCAAACACATGTGTTAAGGCAATTTCATAACCAGTTACACGTGTTGACTCACCGTTTTGAGGACGAGTTACACGATAAACTTCTGATTGACCATTTAATTCGTTTTCACCTTGTGCCTGTACTGGATCACAACCAGCACAGTTAAAATCTGGACCAACGCGATCTGCTAACGTGAATGTTTCTTCACCCGTTAAAGTAATAATAAAGTCACTCACTTCTTTACTAAATACTGCAAATGAAAATAAGCTTGCATCGTCATAGTACCATTCGTAAGAAATATCCCAGTTTTCAGAAGTAAACGGCTTAAGATTTTCATTACCACCTTGTGCAGTCAAGTTCTGACGACGAGGTTCATTATAAGTAGTAGCAGGCGAAAGTTGAGACATTGTTGGGCGTGTTAATGAATCGTATACTGCGAAACGAAGTATCATATCTTCTTCAATTTCTAACTTAACGTTTAAGCTTGGTAATAAATTAGAGTAACTGCCAGATTCATTAATATTTTGAGCTGGACCAAAAGCATTTGAAAATAGCGTTGGATCGGTGGTAGGTAATACATCCGCAATATCACTTTGTACAGCTTTTGCATCAACACTGGTTGTTGAATAACGCGCACCAAAATCAACAGTTAAAGGCATATCTGCTAATTCATAACCAAAAGTAAAGTTCATGTATAAGCTTGTTATATCTTCGTTAATTGTATAGCGGTTATTTTGTAACGTTGGCTCAATTGGGAAACCTGTTGTTGCTAAATAATTAACATATTTATTACCATCGTATGAATAGAAAGTATCAATTAAACCAGGGAAGTAATTTTTAGCAGTAAATGCTTTAAAGTCAATTGTATCATTTGGTGCAGCGCTGTCGTAACCACAAAAAGCACAATAGCTCTTGAGCTAGTTGTACCTTGATCTATAGATAAAATATATTTACTCATGGTAATAATTATTATTCCGCCTGCCCAAACTTCTTGATTCGATAATGCACACGTTAAAAAATTAAATCAACATTTATTTTCAATTTCGAACATTTTTGTTACTTTTCGAATTTTGGCATGCAAGAGTTTATGTGAGATAATTATTTAAGAGGATAAAAAATAAGATTAACTAACAATAAATGTCGAGATAATTGACGCTATACTTTAACGATATAAATAGAAAGGTTATTATTCATGAGTTTTAATCAACGACAAACTGAGTTGGTTGAGTTTGTTCACAAAACAGGCTTTGTAACCATTGACAGTTTAGTAAAGCGCCTTAATGTTACACCTCAAACAATTAGAAGAGATCTTAATAAGCTAGCCTCAGAAGGTGCAATTATTAGGCATCACGGCGGCGCTGAAGCAACCTCAAGTAGTGCCAACGCTCCGTACCAATCTCGTAAAATAATGAATTTAGACGCTAAAGAAAAAATAGCCAAAGAAGTAGCTAATCTCATCCCAAACGGTGCCTCACTTTTTATTAACATCGGTACAACAACCGAGTCTATCGCTAAGGCGCTGCTTAATCATACAAATTTAAATATTGTTACTAATAACATTCATGTAGCTACTATTTTATCGGTTAAAGAAGATTTTAAAGTTATTATTGCCGCTGGTGAAGTTCGCCATAGAGATGGTGGTATTATTGGTGAAGCAACCTGTGATTTTATTAGCCAGTTTCATATGGACTTTGGCATTATAGGCATTAGCGGTATCAGTTCAGACGGCTCTTTATTAGATTTTGATTTTAGAGAGGTGAAAGTAGCACAAGCTATTATTGAAAATTCTACTACGGTTATTTTAGCAACCGACCATTCTAAATTTGGTAGAAATGCCATGGTTAAACAAGGCAGTATTTCTCAAATAGATCATTTATTTACTGACCAAATGCCAAACGATGAATTAAATGAAGTATTAGAAAATCATCACGTAATAACCCATGTTGTTTAATTACAATTATGTACCTTACCGTCTAATAGTGCTTAATAAAGATGCAATTCAGTTGCATTTTTATTAAATTTTCATGTATTTACGGTTTTTTATTTCAAATTACATTTAAAAACGAAAAAAATCGAACTACATTTATGTTTTAATCCATCCCTATTCGTATCACTATCAATAACTTTTGCTGACTATGATTTATTTAATAAAGTTGATCATCAATCACATTTACCGCTTTTCTAAAATATTATTTAAAATAAAAATCTGACATTTTTGTTGAAAAATCAATGGCTCATTGGCTTTATTACTACCGTAATATTGAATAAAGAGTAATAGTATTATCTTCAAAGTACTGCTTTTCTATTCAATCAACATATTAATCTAAGAGATAGTTTGTAAAAAAATATAAAAAAGGACCAATCATGTATAAAGCGTTATTAATCGCGTCAAGTATTTTGCTATCAGCTTGTAGCTCTCAAGCGATCATTTGTGGTGAATTGCTTACAAATGCACTTGAAACTACTCCGACAAATAGTAAAAAAATCGTAATAACGCCTGACGTTAATGAAGCGACAGGTTCAATTGAAATATTACGTCCAGAAGCGCTTCAATATATCGACCAAAATGCTAAAGTTATTATTCATGGTAAAGGGTACAAATGGACTGAGGGTCCTTTATGGATTGATGATGAGAAAGGCGGCTATCTACTTTTTTCCGACATACCAAACAATACTATTGTAAAATTCACACCTAATATTGGCACTCAGGTATATTTACATAATTCGGGTTCGACCGGTTTATATCCTACTGACCATACACAAGGTTCAAACGGTTTACTTCTTAATAAACAAAAAAAATTAATGCTATTACAACAAGGTGATAGGCGTTTAGCGGTTATGGACGCACCTCTCTCTCAACCTATAAGTAAATTTAAAACGTTAAGTAGTCACTTTAACAATAAACGATTAAATAGCCCAAATGATGGCGTGCTTCATAGTAATGGAAGTATCTATTTTACTGACCCACCTTATGGCCTAAAAGGCTCGATTAATGATCCCTATAAAGAATTACCTTTTCAAGGTGTTTACAGGTTAAGCCCTTCAGGTAAGTTAATGCTTTTAGATAACAGCTTGAAGTACCCTAATGGTATTGCTTTATCTTTAGACGAGAAAACTTTATATGTTGCCGTTTCTGATGAAGAGCAACCTGCTTGGATAGCCTATGACGTACTAAATAATGGCTCAGTAAAAAACAAGCGCGTTTTTTATGATGCTAAACAATTTGTGGGAGTAAAAGGAGAACAAGGTATGCCTGATGGTATGGCATTGCATTCAAGTGGAAATCTTTTTGCTACAGGTCCTGGGGGTGTATGGCTATTCTCACCAAGTGGAGAGGTATTAGCTAAAATAAGAACGGGCAAGCTCACCGCTAACTGCACACTTTCAAGTGATGAAAAATTTTTATATATAACTGCTCACAATACCGTTATGTCGGTTAAATTAAGGTAAATAAAATCACTTAGGTTGGTTTTAAATTGACCAAGTTTTAAACCTAATTGTTTGTCCCATAAACTAAAAATATTATTAAAATTTAGTTATAACAAATAAGAGAAATCTGAAAAATTGTGATAACATCTTATTTTTATTAGATAACTTACAATAGTTTATAAATATGATTGATTCGGATAATAGCCCTTTAGTCTCGCCATTATTAGCTAAAGATACATCTATTTATGCAAAAATTCTTAACGATATAGTCAATGGCTTATTTGTCAGTGGAGATCGATTAACCACTACAACTTTAGCTAAACGCTATAACACTAGTATAAACCCTATCCGAGAAGCATTAAAACAGTTGCAAGGTGAAGGCTTTGTTACTGTTGAGCAAAACAGTGGCGCCAGAGTAGCAAAATTTGAATACCATACTTTAAGAAACGTATTCGAAATCCTACAATTGCTCGAACCCTACTTAATTGAGTATTTCGTAGATAGCCATACGCAGGAGCAACTTGCAGATTTACATACACTGTTAAAAAAAATGGAAGCTTTAACACCTGAAAATTTTGCTGATTATCGTATTCTTGACACTCAATTTCATTGGTTAATGTATTGCGAACACTATAATAAAAATGCCATAGATATATGGCGTAAAAACCATCTTGTTCTTCATGCTATGCATGTAAATTCTATATTAAACTATTCAAGGATCGGACAAAGCATTAAAGAGCATGAAGTAATGCTACAAGCAGTCGCCAACCGTGATGTCGAATTAACGCTATCTCTACTTAGAAAGCATATTTTAGGCGGCGAACAATACTGGTCACGTTTTATCAAGTAAAACTTTATATCCAAAAGATTATTATTTACACCCCAAAGTATTATGGTAATTCTTCATAGGCTAACGATCTTCACTCTTTATTTTATTCCTTAAGTACCTATTAATTAAGATACTCGTTTTAGAGCGCCTAAGCGTGAAAATTTATTGTAATGATGATTCTATAATACACAGTTATGTAATAAATAGTTCTGTATTAAATAGTTCTGTAATAAAAAGTATTAATAACAATTTATTCAAAAACAGTTTTTACTCATTACCTTAATTTTTATTTTCTTTTTTTCTTCACTTTTACTTGCAAAAGAACAAAAACGAACACTATTATACTCAATAACGAAAATCCACATTGGGATTTTAAATAAATACTTTTAAAGTAAGTGAGTAAAATAATGAGTAATACGTTTGATATCGTTGTAATTGGCGGTGGTATAAACGGAACAGGTACCGCAGCCGATGCTGCAGGCAGAGGATTAAAAGTACTTTTGTGTGAGCAAAATGATCTAGCTTCTGCTACCTCGTTTAACAGCAGCAAACTGATTCATGGTGGTTTACGTTACTTAGAACATTACGAATTTCGTTTAGTTAAAGAAGCATTAGCTGAGCGTGAAGTACTTATTAAAAATGCGCCACACATAATAAAGCCATTAATTTTTAGGCTACCCCATCAACGTCATTTAAGACCTTCGTGGATGATTAGAGCGGGATTGTTTTTATATGACAATTTAGCTAAACGTGTAACTTTGCCTCCCTCAAAAGGTATTAAATTTTTAGAAAATAGTGCATTAATCCCTTCAATCAAAAAGGGCTTTGAGTATTCTGATGGTTGGGTTGACGATGCACGTTTAGTGGTGCTCAATGCCTTATCGGCTAAAGAAAATAATGCAAAAATACTTACAAAAACAAAGTGCATTAAAATTATTAGAGAGACTTATTTTTGGTTAGTCACTTTAAAAGACGTGTTTACAGGTGAAGAAACTGAAGTAAAAACAAAAGCGATAGTGAATGCCTCTGGTCCTTGGGTAGCAAAATTATTTAATGGAATTATTCCACTAAAATCACCTCAAAACATTCGTTTAATAAAAGGAAGTCATATCGTTGTGCCACGAATTCATGATGAGGAACAAGCCTATATGTTACAAAATGCAGATGAACGAATAATTTTTGTAATACCATTTGAAGAAGAATTTTCATTAATTGGTACTACAGATGTTGAACACAAAGGTGATCCAAGTGACGTAAAAATTTCTGATGATGAAATTAATTATTTAGTGAATATTACGAACCAATATTTTAATAAAATAATATCTCGTAAGGATATTATCACCACTTATTCAGGCGTAAGGCCCCTGCTTGATGATGAATCTGATTCGGCCCAAGCCGTTACAAGAGATTATACGCTTGAGTTAAGTGATAAAAACAAACTTACCCCTATTTTATCTATTTTTGGTGGTAAAATAACAACTTATAGAAAGTTATCAGAAGCTGCAATTGACAAAATAGCCCAATATTTTCCTGGTATTGGACCTTCTTGGACTAAACATAAAGCCTTAACCGGCGGCGACTTTGACAATAAAGTAGAGCTTGAAAATGCATTAAAAAATAAATATCCACTTTTATCACATTCATTAATTAAACGGTTTGTTAGAAGTTATGGCTCTTATAGTGACTTATTATTAAAAGGTAAAACCGATATAGATTCGTTAGGGGATTTTTTTGGAAGCGATTTATATGCGATTGAAGTAGATTATTTAATTAAGCACGAATGGGCGTTAACCGTAGAAGATGTAATTTGGCGTCGTTCTAAAAGGGGCTTATATTTAACCCCTAATCAAGTAGATAAATTGAGTGATTATATTCAGAAACATCCAAATGTTATTGCTCGTAAAACTCTAAATAAATAGCAGGTTAAACATTTTCTACATTCTCATTGAGCTCTAGACAATTGAGCTCTAAATGAATGAACATACAACACCTGCTTAGTTATCTATCGCTTAGTAATCAAAAATTTAACTTTTTTTGCACAATCTACATTAACTAAACTTAACATATTAACCCGTGATTAAAAGGTCAAAGCTTTTTACAACCTCATCAATAGCTTTCATTTGCTCTAAGTATGGTAGTAATTTATCTAATGGTAAGGCACAAGGTCCATCACATTTAGCTTGAGTTGGATCGGGGTGAGCTTCAATAAACAAGCCAGCAATACCTATTGCCATACCACTACGTGCTAATTGAGCCGCTTGAGCCCTTCTGCCATCGGCTGATTCACTTCTACCACCAGGTTTTTGCAATGCGTGTGTTGCATCAAAAATAACTGGTGCGTAGGTTTTCATTTCATCCATAGCAAGCATATCAACGACTAAGTTGTTATAGCCATAGCAACTACCTCGTTCACATAAAATCATTTTTTCATTACCTGCTTCACCAAACTTAGTAATGATGTGACGCATTTCGTGAGCGGCTAAAAACTGAGGTTTTTTGATATTTATAATGGCATTGGTTTTTGCCATAGCAACAACAAGATCCGTTTGACGAGCCAAAAATGCCGGTAATTGAATAATATCAACCACCTCAGCGACAGGTTGTGCCTGAAACGTTTCATGAACATCAGTAATAACCGGTACATTAAAAGTTTTTTTTATTTCTTCAAAAATCTTTAAGCCTTCATCTAAACCGGGTCCGCGATAAGAGTTAATTGATGATCTATTGGCTTTATCAAATGAAGCTTTAAATACATAAGGAATGTTAAGCTTTTGGGTTACTTCAACATAATGCTCAGCAATAGTCATGGCTAAGTCTCTAGACTCTAATACATTCATGCCTCCAAATAATGTAAAAGGTTGATCGTTAGAGATATTAATATTATTTAGTTGAATAGACGACAACGCCATGATTTTTCCTTGTGGAGTTATTAAGGTATTTGTATTAACTCTATCTTATCTACATTGTGCTTAAGCTATGTGGTTTATAGCAAGCTGAGCTAATGTAGTACGTTATTTACAATAGTTATTTTATCTAACTGCATTTTTAATAATTGTGCTGCGGGATCTTTTGGGCAATGCTCAACAAAATATTGATAATCATCATACGCGACTTTAAAACAATCGAGCTGATGCAGTAAAAATCCACGATCTCTTCGTTCGAACGGATCTTCTGGTCGCAATTCAATAAGTAAATCAACACACTTAAGTGCTTTATCAAAAGCAGACTCTTTAATTAAAGCATTTTTTAACGCGGTAAGGTGTTCAATAATTAATGAAGTTTTATCCATTGGGAGCAACTCTATATCACTTGGATCGCCTCCAATTTCATCCATTCGATCATCAAGTTGATGCCAATCAATAGATTCGCCGCTGATGGGATCAAAAATGATGGCGTAATTATCATCACAAGTGACTCTTATCATCACGTTATCAGGCACAAAAACTATATCAGCCTCAAAAGAACAGCTTTCAAAAATATACTGTAGAATTACAGCTTTAACTGTAGGTGCTAGTAAACGATACTGAACTCCAAGGTTTATTTTAAATGAAATTACAGGCCAAAAAGCTTTGGGGTCATCAATAAACATTTGGTCTACAAATATTTGATTAATTAACACTTCTACTTGCTCTAATGGATCTTCAATTTCTTTCATTGCTAAATCGCAATTTTCAATTATTTTTTCAATTGCATCAATTGAAGGTTCATTTTGTTTAAAAATGTATCCTTCAATAAGCAAAAATAAATCTAATAAGTCTTTTTCATTAAATTGCAGTTCTGATAGCAGTAATTGGTTCTTCAAAATAATTATGTATACCTTAAATTATATTTTAACGACTAAATTGGTCGTAAGTTGACCTATACCTATCATAGCTCAAGATGCAAGTTCAGCAGTTTGAGGTGTAATGGGTATACTTACTTATAGTTATGTGGGTTAAACAACTAAATTTAAAGAGTGTAACTAAAAGAAAATGCCTTGTTTAGTCACGGCCAGTTTAACGGCAATAATTATCCATGCCAATGCTCCCAAAAAACCAAAAATTCGCGTAAAATTTGTTTTAGCTAGTTTTAATGTGTAAAAACCCATTAAAATATACCCTAAAACTGCTATTAGCTTTTCACCTAACCATAACTGCTCCATTGGGTTCATTGATAATTTAACAGCTAAGCCCACACCCAATAAAAGTAAAAAAGTATCTATAACATGCGGCGCTATTTTTACCCATTTTTTATTGAGTTGCCCTGAATTTGTTAGCAACCAAACAAATCTTAAGGTAAATAAAAGTACGCTAAGTAGTGCTAATGTCATGTGTAAATGTTTCATGAAATTTCCTAATATTTTAAAAGGCTATTATGAGAGATGTATTTAGGGAGTTTCTCTCTTTATTTAATATAAATAGAGAGTACTTATTAAAAAACACCAAAAGTTATTCTATTATTTCCAGCATAATCCTTGATTGTCTTAATGAGATTAAATTTCCTTTTAGACAGAATATTTTGCACTTGTTCGGCTTGGTTATAGCCATGTTCAAAATATAGGTAGCCTCCTTTTTTTAGATGAGGCATTGCCTGTTGGGTTATTTTTTCAATATCGGCCAAACCATTTTTTTTTGCAACTAATGCACTAAGTGGCTCAAACCTTACATCGCCTTGTGTTAGGTGAATATCTTTTTCATCAATGTATGGGGGATTACTGATAATAATATCGAATTTTTTATTTACTTCCACCGCTGAAAACCAATCACTTTGATATATACGAACATTGTTGATGTTATGTTGCTGAGCATTTTTTTTAGCGAGCGTTATCGCCTCTTCACTGTAATCAATGGCTTCTATATCCCACTCAGGCTTTTCGGATGCTAATGCAATAGCTATAGCTCCCGTACCCGTGCCTAAATCAATACAACTTACTTTATTAATCAAGTGTTGTTCTGCTTCAACCAACACTTGTTCAATTAACACTTCTGTATCTGGGCGCGGTATTAGGGTTGAAATATTACAAAAAAAATCCAACGACCAAAATTCTTTAACACCTGTAATGTAGGCAATTGGTTTACCTAATAAACGCTCTTGTAACAGTAACTTAAAAGATAATAATTCTTGGGTCGTTAATACGCGTTCGGGCCAAGTGTATAAGTAATTTATTTCTTTGTTTAATACAAAGCTCAATAATACTTGGCTATCAAGCTTGGCACTCTCAGATACCTTAGCAAGTAATGAAACACCTAAATTTACTTGCTCTTGTATGCTATTTTTTTTTGTCAGTATTGCACCTTTAACTATTTGTTCATTCATTATTAATTTATTTACTAATTTATTAAGTGCTTACTTATAAAATAAAGACAAATAGATAATTCAACATAATTGCATAACTGAATAATTGCATAACTGAATAATTGCCTTACTGGTTAACCAACTAATTTATCCAGTGATTTAATCAGAAATTTCAGCAAGTAAATCGGCTTGATTCTCTTGCATAATGGGTTCCATAATCAGTTGTAAATTACCTTCCATTACCTCACCTAAACGATAAAGAGTAAGGTTAATGCGATGGTCACTCATACGACCTTGTGGGAAATTATAAGTACGAATGCGTTCAGATCTATCTCCACTTGCCACTAAGTTACGACGAGATGATTCTTCTGCACTTCTGCGTTTTTCATCTTCGGCTTGTTGCAAGCGTGCCTGTAATACCGACATTGCTTGAGCTCTGTTTTTATGCTGCGAGCGTTGATCCTGACATTCCACCACAACACCTGTAGGTATATGAGTAATACGAATAGCTGAATCAGTTTTGTTAACATGTTGACCACCAGCACCCGAGGCTCTAAAAGTATCTACTTTTAAGTCAGCTTTATTGATTTCAATCGCTTCAGATTCAGGAATTTCTGGCATCACAACTACCGTACATGCTGAGGTATGCACACGACCTTGCGATTCTGTTTCAGGCACACGTTGTACACGATGACCACCTGATTCAAACTTCATGTGTCCGTATACACCATCACCATTTACTTTCATCACAATTTCTTTAAAGCCACCCTGTTCACTTTCGTTTGAGTTCATTAACTCAATTTGCCAGCCTTTCTTTTCAGCATAACGGGTATACATGCGATACAAATCGCCAGCAAAAATTGCAGCTTCGTCGCCACCAGCGCCAGCACGTATTTCAACAAAACAGTTGTTGTCGTCTTTTGGATCTTTTGGCAATAATAATATTTGTAACTCGTCGGTTTTTTCTTCAACCGCTTTTTTAGCGTTTTTGAATTCATCTTGCGCCATTTCACGCATATCTGGATCATCATCTTTAAGCATATCTTCTGCGGTGGTAAAATCCGAAACAGCATCTTTATAAGCATTAAAAGCGGAAGTTATTATTTCTAACTGAGAAAATTCTTTAGATAAGTTTCTAAATTTCTCTTGATCTGAAATTGTTTCAGGGTCAGAAAGTAATGCTTGAACTTCTTCAAAGCGTTCAGAAATTATTTCAAGCTTTTGATAAACAGAGTTTTTCATTAAATTTTTCTTTTTATTGGGAAATTTTAGCCAAGCTAGAGTTGCGCTATTCTAGTGCTTATTAATCTGACAGTAAACTGACAGCTAGTTTTGTCGTGGTTTAAACAATCATAATGAATATACTTAATATCGGCAAAAGTATTCACGGGTAAATTAGTATGCGGATAACGTTATAGTTTTTTGTCTATGTCAAAAATATCTCTTAAATAAATAAGTTTGTCTAACTCTCCGCCTTGAGCAGCATTTTGCAAAGCACTGGTAGGTGCATGCATAAATTTATTTGTTAGTTTAGTGGCTAATTCGGCCACTACAACTTCTGGATCTTTGTCGTTTCTAAGCTGTACAAGTGCTTTTTCAAGTAATTGATTGCGGCTTTCTAAACACTGTTTACGATAACTTACAACAGTATCTTGAGTATTTAAACCACGCAACCACGACATAAAGCTAGTAGATTGTGTATTAACAATACTTTCAGCCTCAAGTGCAGCTTTGCGACGGTTTTCCATATTTTGCGCAATAATACTGTGTAAATCGTCAACGGTATATAAAAATACATCATCCAGGTCAGCGACTTGTTCTTCAATGTCTCGTGGCACGGCTAAATCAACCATAAAAATAGGCTGATGCTTACGTTTAGACAAGGCATGTTCCACCATACCTTTACCAATAATAGGTAACGTACTACCGGTAGAGCTGATCACAATATCAGATTCACTCATGCGATCAGGAATTTGCGCTAGGGTAATAACATCGGCGCCAAACTTACCTGCCATTAGTTCTGCTTTTGCAATGGTGCGATTGGCTACCGTTATTTTACCCACTTTATTGTCATATAAATGCTTAGCCACCAGCTCAATGGTTTCGCCAGCACCGACTAGCAATACCCGAACTTTTTCTAATTTAGCAAAAATGTGTTTCGCTAAATTTACTGAGGCAAAGGCAACAGAAACAGCGCTTGAACCAATTTCAGTTTCAGTTCTTACTTGTTTGGCAACACCAAAAGTTCGTTGAAATAATCGGTCCATCACCAATGCCATCGAGCCTGCTGCTTTGGCTTGACTGTAAGCTTGTTTCATTTGACCCAAAATTTGTGGTTCACCTAAAACTAATGAATCTAAACCACACGCTACTCGCATCATGTGGTTTACAGCTTGTTGGTCTTGATGAATATATAAACTGGGTAAAATAGTTGAGGCGGGCACATTATGGTATTGCTCAAGCCAGTTAATTAAACGTTCTTGAGTTTTATCAAGGGAATTGTCTTGTACTAAATATAATTCAGTGCGGTTACATGTTGATAATATAGCCGCTTCTTTACATTGCACGGAATCAAGCATACTTTGAAGCGCTGTTGATAATGCATCAGGATTAAAAGAAATTTTTTCTCTTACCGATACAGGAGCAGTTTTATGATTTATTCCAACAGCAATAATAGACATAATGCTTTAAATTAAGCCTTTTAAAAGGTTATAAAGTATTGTTTACATAACAATAATAAAGATAATCTTTATATTATAACGTAATAGGCGTTAAACTTGTGCCCTATTTTTAATGAAATGCTTACATTGGCTATAAATAAGTACATTTGAATAATAGAATGATTGAAAGCGTTAGCCTCTTTGTGGTCAAATACAACCATTAAGAGTTATTAAGAGTTATGATGTTACTTTACAATATTTTCTTTTTTCATCACTGGCTTGAAAAGCTGGTTAGCCAACAGTTAAAAAAAACAGGCTTAATAACTTCTGCTCAAATACATGTAAAATCACCGTTCAAAAATCGTTCAGGTAAATTGCTGTTATTTATAGCCGGATTGTCATTATTAAGTGGCTGTACCTCAATGCATACCGTGAATGATATTGATGAAAATTATTCAAGTAACATTAAAATACGGCAAGCGAGTTTAGCCCAAATTAATAACTGGCAAGTAAAAGGAAAAATAGCCTTTATTAAGACTAGCGAAAATAATAAAGACCGACAAAGTGCTTCAATTTTTTGGAAAAAAAACAAAAAAAATCAAAAACTTAATTTAACTACATATTTGGGCATTAATGTACTTAATTTAACATCAATTAATAATACTCATCGTATTGAAATTGGTGGCGAGTCTTATCAAAGTAATAACCTGAACCAACTTATACAATCGTTAACTAACATTACCTTTCCTGCTGAAGCTCTTTCTTATTGGATAAAAGCTATTCCGTTTAATAAACAAGATAACTTTACTTTTGATCCTGTTTCAAACTTACCTTCAACATCAACTAGTAATTACAATCAACGCGACTGGCTTATACAGTATTTGTCTTATCAGACGCTTAAACAAGATAATTCAATCATTGCCCTACCTAATAAAATTAAAGTGGTATCAAAAGATATAACCATTATTATTGCCATTAACCAATGGACTTTATAAACCATTGTACTTTATAAACCATTGTACATTATAGGAAAAAACGTGATCTCAGAAAATTTTATATCGTTTCCCTCTCCTGCCAAAATAAACTTATTTCTACATGTGGTAGGTCAACGTGCCGATGGTTACCATGAATTAGAAACTGCCTTTCAATTTTTAGATCACAGCGATACTATCGAGTTAAGCATAAACAACAGTAAAAACATTGATATTTTAACGCCAATTAAAGGAGTTAAAAACTCAGATAACCTTATTTATAAAGCGGCGACGCTGTTACAAAGTCATGCCAAAAATGAATACGGCGTAAAAATAAAATTAAATAAAATATTACCTATGGGTGGCGGCTTAGGTGGTGGTTCGTCAAATGCTGCTACAATTTTACTCGCACTTAATAAACTGTGGGATATTAATTTACCTATTAAAAAGCTTGAAGAGTTAGGGCTTGTATTAGGCGCTGACGTCCCTATTTTTATTAATGGTTATGCTGCTTTTGCACAAGGTATAGGTGAAGTTCTTACGCCGATAACGCCTCCTCAATATTGGTACTTGGTGTCTAAACCTGATTGTAGTATTGCTACACAAGCAATATTTAAAGATCCTAAACTCGTTAGAAATACACCTAAACTGGGTGACCAACGCGTTATTCAACAAAATGTTCAACTAAATGATCAACTAGATTTTCAAACAAACAAGCAACAAGAGTTTTCAGCTCAACCTGCCTTTGAAACATCGGTAAATATTTTACCTACAAAAATAACTAACCATAATATTATCAGTAGCGATTTTTCAATGTGTCATAATGATTGTGAGCCTGTGGTAATAAAAAACTATCCTAAGGTTGCCAACCTACTGGCTTGGTTGGTAGAATACGCGCCGTCAAGAATGACGGGTACAGGTGCTTGTGTTTTTTCGCAATTTCACTCAGAAAGTGAGGCAAAAAAAGTACAATCCATGCTCCCTATAGGTATAGAATCGTTCGTTGCTAAAGGCATTAATCAATCTCCGCTGATAAATGCGATTAAAAAACATTTAATAAAAATAAAATAAACTTACCTGACCAATTATCGGGTAAGTTGTATAAAAGTCCTGCTCGCATTCACCAAAATGCGGCGTTGTAATTTTAATATCAAAGTTTCTGAGGAACTTATTGTGCCTGACATGAAGATATTTGCGGGTAATGCCACCCCTGAACTGGCCAAACAAATAGCTAACCGCCTATACATTACACCGGGCGAAGCAAAAATTGGCAGTTTTAGTGATGGGGAAATTAGCGTAGAGATTACTGAAAACGTTCGTGGGGCGGATGTATTTATCATTCAATCCACTTGTGCACCGACTAACGATAATCTAATGGAACTTATTGTGATGATTGACGCACTACGTAGGGCTTCTGCCGGTCGTATTACCGCGGTTATCCCCTACTTTGGTTATGCTCGTCAGGATAGAAGAGTACGAAGCGCCCGAGTTCCTATTACAGCAAAAGTTGTTGCTGATTTTCTTTCAAGTGTCGGTGTAGATCGAGTTTTAACGGTTGACCTTCATGCCGAACAAATTCAAGGCTTTTTTGATGTACCCGTAGACAACGTATTTGGTACGCCCATTTTGTTAGAAGATATGAGAGATCGCGAATTAGATAACCCAATTGTAGTCTCACCTGACATTGGTGGTGTGGTAAGAGCACGAGCCGTAGCAAAATTATTAAATGATGCTGATTTAGCCATTATCGACAAACGCCGTCCAAAAGCTAATGTTGCCCAAGTTATGCATATAATTGGCGATGTTGCTGGTCGCGACTGTATTATTGTTGACGACATGATTGATACTGGTGGTACATTAGCCAAAGCAGCTGAAGCCCTAAAAGAGCATGGTGCTAAACGCGTAATAGCTTACGCAACCCACCCAGTATTATCAGGTAATGCCGCAGAAAACCTTAGAAATTCAGTACTAGATGAAGTCGTTGTTACTGACTCAATTCCACTTACAGATGAAATAAAAGCGATTGGCATAGTTCGCCAACTAACCTTAAGTGGCATGCTTTCAGAGGCTATTCGCCGTGTTTGTAATGAAGAATCTATTTCAGCCATGTTTGACAATGCTTAACTTGATAATGCTTAGCTTATTAATTCTTAAATAAAACAGCTATAAACAATAAAAAAACGCTATTTTAGCGTTTTTTTGCTTATATTTTTCGACTGTATTTTTGCCTATACATATCCTTATTTTGTCTATTTTCGGGATCTAGCTAAAGTTAAGTCGCTCACTACTATGTCTTCCGTAAAACTCTAGCTACATTCCTTATCAGAATCAAATTTTAACTTCAAGTCCGCTAATTCAACCGAACAACTTAAAAGCTCCCTCGAAATAGTTGAAAGAAATTCCTATTTAAACTGGCACTAGGTATAATTGCAGTCAATTAACCATAGTTTTACTAAGAGTTGTCCTGTTGAAGTCACCCGATAAAGTTACCCAAACGAATAAACTATTATTCGATTACCCTAAATATTGGGCTGAATGTTACGGTACAGCACCTTTTTTGCCTATGTCTCGTGCTGAAATGGACGTACTAGGTTGGGACAGTTGTGACATAATTATTGTAACAGGCGATGCTTATGTTGATCACCCAAGTTTTGGTATGGCAATTATTGGACGCATGTTAGAGGCGCAAGGTTTTCGGGTAGGTATTATTTCCCAACCTGATTGGAATTCAAAAGATGCCTTTATGGATTTAGGCGAGCCTAATTTATTTTTTGGTGTTACCTCCGGCAATATGGATTCCATGATCAACCGCTACACTGCCGAAAGACGTATGCGACATGATGATGCTTATACCCCTAATAACGAAGGAGGTAAAAGACCTGACCGTGCAGTAACGGTTTACACTCAACGCTGTAAAGAAGCTTACAAAGGTGTACCAGTTATTATTGGCGGTATTGAGGCGAGCTTACGACGAATTGCTCATTATGATTATTGGTCAGACAAAGTGCGCCGTTCAGTTTTATTTGATTCTAAAGCTGATTTACTTGTTTACGGAAATGCCGAACGTCCGCTAATTGAAATAGCTCATAGAATAGCGAATGGCGAAGATATAAAAAATATTACCGATGTTAGAGGTAGTGCCTTTTTAGCCAAACACGCCCTACCCAATTGGAAAGGTATAGATTCAAGAAATATAGATAAACCAGGGAAAATAGACCCTATTCATAGTCCGTATCAAGACATGACTGAAACTAGCTGTGAAACCAACAGCAATGAAGCAGCTGAAAATGAAGCAAATTTATCGTTAGCTACCGACGTTACAAAATCTCCTCAAGTTATTGAAATAAAAAACTATCAAAATAAAACATGGAAAGATAAAAAGAAACCATGGTTAACCACTTACATTAATTTACCCACTTATGAGCAAGTACGCGACAACAAAGTTTTGTATGCACATGCCTCTCGTATATTTCATCAAGAAGTTAACCCTACGTCTGCCAAACCTTTAGTGCAAACTCATGGCGATAGAATAATATGGCTTAACCCACCGGCTCAACCATTGTCTGAGGCGGAAATGGATAGCGTATTTGATTTAAATTATCAGCGAGTGCCTCACCCAAGTTACAAAAAAGCTAAAATACCTGCTTACGACATGATCAAAACCTCAATTAACATTATGAGAGGCTGTTTTGGGGGGTGTACTTTTTGTTCCATTACTGAGCATGAAGGACGAATTATTCAAAGTCGCTCAGAAGAATCAATTTTAAATGAAATTGAAGATATAAAATTAAAAGTTCCGGGCTTTACCGGTGTAATATCCGATTTAGGCGGTCCTACCGCTAACATGTACAAATTGCGCTGTAAAAGCGAAAAAGCTGAAGCCACTTGTCGTAAGCCATCTTGTGTGTGGCCAACGATTTGTGGGCACCTAGATACAGACCAAACACCTACGGTAGCACTTTACCGTAAAGCCCGCAAAATCCCAGGTGTTAAAAAAGTGTTAATCGCCTCTGGCGTACGTTACGACTTAGCAATTGAATCGCCCGAGTATGTTAAAGAGCTTGCCACACATCATGTAGGTGGCTACTTAAAAATAGCGCCAGAACATACTGAAGAAGGTCCATTAAATAAAATGATGAAGCCTGGCATGGGCAGCTACGACAAGTTTAAAGAAATGTTTGATCATTACTCTAAACTAGCCGGAAAAAAACAATATTTGATCCCTTACTTTATTTCAGCTCACCCCGGCACTACTGATAAGGACATGGTAAACCTTGCCTTATGGTTAAAAGAAAATGACTTTAAATTAGACCAAGTGCAAAACTTTTATCCATCACCACTAGCTAATGCAACAACCATGTACCACACCGAAATTGATTCGCTTAAAAATGTTAGAAAAAACAGTGAAACTGTAGCAGTTCCTAAAGGGACCATTCAACGCCGATTACACAAAGCTATATTGCGTTATCACGACCCAGCTAACTGGCACATTATTAGAGAAGCACTAACTAAAATGGGGTTAAAAAAACTTATTGGTTCACGTCCAACCTGTTTAGTACCAGAAGAAACACGTGGCGAACTTAATAAGCAACACTATAAAAACAATGGTAAAGGTAAAAACAATTCGGGTGGCAATAAAACCTCGCCGGGGCAAACCAAAGCAAGTCCAAAAGGTTATGGCAAAAAACAGGTCTATAAAGGTAAGCAAGGCTTAACTCGATTTACTGAAAATCAGTTTAATGACCGAAAACCCCGAACTAAATAACGGGTATAAACAACAGTAAACTTTGTGTTTAAGTAAAATATATAAAAATTTAATTAAAGGAAAAATAAAACGTGTTAGCTGCAAATAACATCACTCAACAATTTGGTGCAAAGCCTCTTTTTGAAAACATTTCACAAAAATTTGGTGGTGGAAATCGCTACGGATTAATTGGCGCCAATGGCTGTGGTAAATCTACCTTTATGAAGATTTTAGGTGGCGATTTAGAACAAAGCAGTGGCAATATAAATTTAGATCCTAATGAACGTATTGGTAAACTTCGTCAAGACCAGTTTGGTTTTGAAGAAAATTCTGTAGTGGATACTGTCATTATGGGTCATACCGAATTATGGGCCGTTAAAGAAGAGCGTGATCGCATTTATGCCTTACCAGAAATGAGTGAAGCAGAAGGTATGCGTGTTGGTGACTTAGAATCTGAATACGCAGAAATGGATGGATACAGTGCAGAAAGCCGCGCCGGTGAATTATTAATGGGTGTTGGTATACCAGTTGAACAGCATTACGGATTAATGAGTGATGTAGCTCCCGGTTGGAAACTTCGTGTATTACTCGCACAAGCCCTTTTTTCAAATCCAGATATTTTATTACTAGATGAACCTACCAACAACTTAGATATCCATACCATTCAATGGTTGGAAGAAACTTTAAACGAGCGTGATTCAACCATGATTATCATCTCGCATGATCGCCATTTTTTAAATTCAGTTTGTACGCACATGGCTGATTTAGATTACGGAGAATTAAACGTATTTCCAGGTAATTACGATGAATACATGTTGGCTTCAACTCAAGCAAGAGCCCAGCTAATTTCTGATAACGCCAAGAAAAAAGCACAAATAGGCGAGCTACAAGCGTTTGTTGCCCGATTTTCAGCTAATGCTTCAAAAGCCAAACAAGCAACATCTCGTGCTAAACAAATTGATAAAATTCAGTTAGCTGATGTTAAAGCCTCTAGCAGGGTTAATCCGTTTATTCGTTTTGAGCAAGAAAAGAAATTATTCAGAAACGCCTTAGTACTTGAAAATGTAAATAAAAGCTTTGATAACAACCATGTTCTTAAAAATTTATCTTTGATGATTGAAGTGGGTGAACGTGTCGCCGTTATTGGTGAAAACGGTGTGGGTAAAACAACCTTCTTGCGTATGTTAATGAACGATGCTGGCTATGCTAATGATTCTGGAGAGTTAATTTGGTCTGAGAATGTAAATATTGGTTACTACGCTCAAGATCATGCCCATGAATTTGAAACCGATATGAACCTATTTGAATGGATGAGCCAATGGCGTCAACCAACAGATGATGAACAAGCAGTGCGTGGTTACTTAGGTCGACTATTATTTTCGGCTGATGATATTAAAAAATCTGTTAAAGTACTCTCTGGTGGAGAGCAAGGTCGCATGTTGTTTGGTAAAATAATGATGCAAAAGCCAAATATTTTAGTAATGGATGAACCTACCAACCATATGGATATGGAGTCGATAGAATCTTTAAATATGGCAATGGAGCAATTTGAAGGAACGATTGTATTTGTTAGCCATGACCGTGAATTTGTGTCAAGTATAGCAACACGTGTTATTGAGCTTAAAGAAAATAACTACACTGACTTTGCTGGTAATTATAACGAATATTTAGCCTCTCAAATTTAGGTCTAATGTAAAAAACCTATTAAAAAAGGCTTTAAATCCTAAGAGTTAAAGCCTTTTTTGTATTATGGTTTTATATACTTTATAAAGCCTATAATTAATCTTTCTTAAATAAGTGTACATCTTGTTGTGGGAACGGAATTGAACAACCAGCCGCTTCTAAAGCAAGTTTACCCTGCTCGTGAATATCAAAGAAATATCCCCAGTAATCATCAGTTTTAACAAATGCACGATATAAAATATCAACCGAGCTATCATTTAATTTAACAACCGCTACAACATTACCTTCTTCTTTTAAAATTCTGGCATCGCTATTCATTAATGAAACTAATGTATCGCGAGCAACTTTCATATCATCTTTATAGCTAATAGAAAATGTTACTTCAACTGCCCGAACAGGACTTTTTGTGAAGTTGGTTAAGTTACCGTTTGATAATGGGCCATTAGGAATAACAATAATGCGTTTATCAAATGTTTCTAACAAAGTAACAAAAATTCCCATCTCAATAACAACGCCCGACTCGCCTTGGGCTTCAATATAATCGCCAACACGAATTGGACGAAATATAAGTAACATTACGCCGCCAGCAAAGTTAGATAAACTGCCTTGCAAAGCTATACCAATAGCTAAACCTGCTGCACCTAATATTGCAATAAACGATGTGGTTTCTATACCAACCATAGAAGCAACACTAATAATTAATAATACTTTTAAGAGAATATTAATGCCACCCGTTAAAAACGAGATTAACGTATCGTCTTTCATACTTTTAGAAAAGGCAACATTCACTGCTTTACTAATACGTTTAATTATCCATAAGCCGATAATTAATACCACTAATGCCATTAAAGCTTGTCCGCCGTATTCAACAACATAAGCAAATATTTGATCTGAGTATTTTTCGATTGTTTCCATCATCTTTCCTAATTAATTTAAATTCTGCTCTGTAGAGTAACACATAAATGTGTAACGCCAATATTTATTTACATCTTATTAACAATTTTAACAAATTGTTTCACTGATATTTATTATTTTGTATAGCTGCAAAAATTTTTATTAAGGCTTTTATTCAGTATAATAGGAGCACTAAATTGTTATATTTAAAAGGGTATTACTTGCTAAGTTATCGTCACGCCTTTCATGCTGGAAATTTTGCAGATGTTTTAAAACACTTCGTGTTAACCAATGTACTTTCATACATGACTAAAAAAGATAAAGGATATATTTATATCGACAGTCATTCGGGCGCAGGTGTGTATCAACTCAATGAAGAATATGCGCAAAAAACAGGAGAATACAAACAAGGTATCGCTAAGCTCATTAATAACATCGATATACCACAAGCATTAGAAGAATATATTGATTTAATAAAATCGTTTAACCAACGTGACTATTTAAAAAATGATGTTAGTTTTCAAGAACATAATTTTCAAAACTCTAACCTTCAAAATCATCCTCAACTAACCTTTTATCCGGGCTCTCCTGCGATTGCAAAAGCATTTTTAAGAAGGCAAGATAGCGCGCATTTATTTGAGTTACATTCTACTGATATTGAATATTTAATTACGTTTTGTGAACGCTGGAATAAATCTCACGTTAAGCAATCTGACGGGTATCAAGGCATATTATCACTAGTGCCACCACCTAGCAGGCGTGGTGTTGTTTTAATTGACCCACCTTATGAATTAAAAGATGATTACACTAAAGCAGTTAACACTATTATTAGTGCTTATAAAAAATTTGCTACCGGTACTTATATTTTATGGTATCCCGTTGTGAAACGAGAATTGGTTGGGCAAATGAAAACCCAATTTACTCAAAGTAAAGTAAGAAATATACTGCAAGTTGAGCTTTGTTTACAAGCAGATACTGAAGAATATGGTATGACAGGAACTGGGTTGTTTATTGTTAACCCACCTTGGCAACTAGCCAAAGATTTAGCAGAAATACTACCTTATTTAAAAACACATTTACGCGCTGACTCAGTCAATCATCAGCCAAATTATACGCTAGAACAAATTGTAATGGAGTAAAAACTACAGTCATTAAGCTAAGTAAATAACCCGTTATTGATAATAAAAAAGTTAAATACATGCTCAATTCACATAAAAGTGCCTTGATAGCGAATAAACTATTAGCATTGTGACGCGCACTTAAATATTACATCAAATTCATTAACTTAAAAGCTCGTTGGCTTAAAAATTCATTAACTAGAACTCAGATAAATAGTAACTAAAATAACTGACCTATGTTTTTACTAGTTAGCATTTATAAGTATTTTTTTAAGTTGGTGTTTGCATAAACTTTTACAGCTAACGCCACAACGACTAAGTTTCTTCGTTATCATCACGTTCTTGTAATACACTTTGTTTACGTATAATAGGTCTATGACCAGCTTCTTCACTAATAAATTGTTTTTTAACTAATTTACGTGCTTGAGGTTTAATCGTATGTTGCGTGTTTTTTTGTATTTTAGCTTCTACTACAGCTTTAGGCTTTTTAGGTTTGATACCTTTAAATTTAGCTTTTAGCTCTTTTACAGTATCAAAAACCACATTTTGTTGAAGGAAGCCTTCCACATTTTTAAGGCTTAACCAATCTTTAGGTCCAACAAATGAAATTGCATCTCCTAAGCTACCCGCTCTGCCTGTTCTACCAATGCGATGTACAAATTCTTCGGTATGTTTTGGCATATCAAAATTAATCACATGAGACACATTCACTAAATCTAACCCGCGTGAGGCTAAATCGGTAGTCACTAAAACTTTGTGGTGCCCTTTACTGAATTTATCCATTATTTGGTTACGTTGACCTTGATTTAATTCACCACTTAATGCAATGGAATCATGCCCTTCCTCATTCAATACTATCGACAAACGTTCGGTATCACTTCTGGTAGCAGTAAAAATAATAACTTGCTGAATAGGCTCATTTTTTAAGAAGTATTTTAACAAAGCTTGTTTATGTTCAAGGTTGTCGCATAAATAAAAGCGTTTTGTAATATCTTCATGTTCGGTATGCCCTGCGTTAATGGCAATACGTTTAGGTTTTTTTAATAAGGCAAGGGCAAAATCGTTAACCTGAGCATGATCTAACGTTGCTGAAAACATTAATGTTTGACGTTTACGATGATCAGCAGCCTCATTAATTAAGGTCAATTCCTTTGAAAACCCAAGATCTAACATGCGATCAGCTTCATCTAAAATAAGTAGTTCTAAACCGTTTAAGTAAAAATGACCTTGTTTAAGGTGATCAGCTAAACGGCCCGGCGTAGCAACAATAAACTGTGGATCTTTTTCAAGCACTTTAACTTGGTCGTTAAAGTTCTCACCGCCTAATATAAGAACCGCTTTAAATTGTGAGCCAGAAGTTAATAATCTCAATTGTGCAAATACTTGTTTGGCAAGTTCACGGGTGGGCATTAAAATAACAACTCTTGGGTCGCGTTTACTCAATGGTCTATTTTTAGCTAAACGTTGCATTGCCGGTAATAAAAAAGCGAGTGTTTTACCTGAGCCTGTTTTAGAGGAAGCAATTAAATCATGCCCCTTCATAGCGGCAGGAATAGCTTTTTGCTGAATTTCTGTTGGTTCGGTAAAACCTAAATGCTCAACGATAGACATTAATCGTGTATCTAAACCAAAATCACTAAAATGCAAACTAATCTCCAAAGTAAATTCTTAAATAACAAGATTATTATAACCTTTATATAACCAAGTTAAGATAACAATTTAAGGATCAACTAACATTTAAAGATAAAAAATCCTGTAAATAATATTTTTACAGGATTTTTAATTTATGGAGCTAAATAATTATAAGTATGACGTAAAAATAACTTCTACGAAAAGCATTACATTAATAATTTATTTTCAACGATTCAATATAAGCATTTTCAACAACACCGGTAGTAAATAAACCGACATTTTTACCTGTTGAAATAGTCTCAAATTCATATTCTATTTTTTCTTCATTATCTAGCAATATTTTTACGGTTTTATCACTAACGTTAACAGTGAGCACATAGTTACTATTTAATATTTTTTGCTTACCTGTTTTAGCAACAATTTTTCCACCGTAATTAGTATTTGCAGAATGTTTATATAAATAAATACCGCCATATCGCCCTGAGTATATTCGAGCTGAATAATAAAAATCTTCTGAATTATTAAATAGTAAATACAAATGATACTTACCTGAATCATTTGCGCTCACATCCATTGAAATAGAGTATTTACTACCCAAATCGATAGCGTTTTTTAAAGTTAATTGACTTGCACTGTTTACGTTAACCGAATTACTAACAACATCCCAAGTGCTTTGTTGCCAATACTTTTCATCAAGTTCATCAAAATATAAGTCAATCTCTTTGGCGGTGGGTTCAGTTGGCTCTGTTGGACTTGGTTCATCATCGTTGTCTGGATCTGGTTTGCCATATTCCATTTTAAAAGATTTAATAGCAGCACGGTTTCCTAAAGAAAACACACCATTATTTACACCGGTAAAAGACACCTGGTTTACATAGGTAATATGTTTTTCACCATTTAAATAAACGGTGGCTGTTTTGTCTTTAACCAGCACAACTAATTTATATTTATCCCCGTAAACATTGCTGATTTTTTTCTGAGCGATAAGCTTTCCACCTAAATTCCAACTTGTAGAATGCCTATAAATGTATACTCCACCATAACGACCAAATTTAACTCTAACGCTGTAAAAACCGTCTTCATTATTACTAAATGCAACACCTTTATCTGCAGACTCATTCTCATCAACGGCTATGTTTAACTCAATTTTATAATAATTTTTAGCGTTAATATCATCATTTAAATAGAGTACGCCGGCTTCACTAGAATATAGTTGTTTATCATTGATAAACCACACATCGTTTGTATCCCAGTCATCCGATATAGTTTGCTCAAAACTATTGTCAAACACATTGGCATACGTCGTTGGTTTATCCGGTATGGTAGGTTCAGGATCAGGTATTATAATACCGTCATCCACTGAGGGTAATTTTTCGCCTTTCTCAGATAATATCCATAAATACGTACCCCAATAGTTACTTCTATTTCCCCAATTAAAAGCACGTTTAGTTTTTGAAGAAGCACTACCGCATTTTTTTAAATAAGTATCATGAAGTCGAGTAATTCGATCTTTTAAGGCTTTTGCTTTTGTAGCATCGGTTTCAAAGTAATAACCAACTGCTAAACTAAATATGCCTTCAGGTGTGTGGCTATCGGTGTACCAGCCTTGTCCTTTCACTAAAGCAGCACTACTCGCTACCGATGAAGCACTGTAAAGGATCATCTCGCCATTTTTATTGCAACCATTTCTCCAAGCTCCTCCACCTGGTACATCATGTAAACTATTACCAAACTTGTCTAAGTAACCTTTTGAGTTAGCAAAGCCCCACTTCTCCATAGCTTCACTGGCAAAACGTATCATTTCTGGGATTCTGTCATCTTCTACAAGAAAGTAAGCTTGCCATAATCCATCCATTATATTTTCTGTCATCCAAGGAGAGAACCTTCTATCATCTAAGTTACCATTTCCCGGAAAACTTTTACCTTCGTGAACTCTCCAAGAATGTCTAAAACTTCCATCTGCTGGAAGCTTATCCGGGTTATTGTTTTGATGTTGGTATAAACTTTCAAGGTGTTCATCAATGTAACCTAATATTTCAGGTTGCGCTGTTATTTGATAGGCATTCACGTAGTTTATTATTGATAATCCAGCAGCACGCTCTGTAAATTTTTCTTTTTCCGAATCATACAAATCAGAACTATCGGCTTGATAATAAAATCCGGTTCTGACCAACTCAATCATGTTATTGAGTAACTCTTCATCATGTTTTGTATCATCACCGGTAAGTGCTAAGTGTATTTTTATAGGTTCAACATAAACATATTTGGTATCACACGACTTTACCGCAATACCACTTATCCCTAATCCGCCTAAACATCTTCCCTCACGAGTAATATGTTTATTCCAGAAACGATATGAAACAAATGCTTCTTGATAACAGCTCATATCAGCTTTTCTCATACAGCCTTTGTATAAGGACGATACTCTGTCGTATAACCAATTAGCGAAACTCATTTTGGTAAAGTCTAATCCACTTGCCCAAGCGTATTGACCATTCCAAAAGGTTTTTTGGTGATCATTATTCATTCCCTTAAAAGGAGGGATAAGTTGTGATTGCTCTAACCAATTAACACTCATTATAGAAAAAACAATGGGATGCCTCATACCCGCTTTTTTAGGATCGGCACTTACTTTAGTACCATCATCATAATTAACTTCACTGATATCAGTTGTAGTATCTCTTGCACTATTGAAAGAAAATCTATAAGTGGTGGCATTTGTTCCTTTTTTTAAATAAAACTGTATCTTTACTGCTCTTATTGTATTTTTTGGCGCGTTTTTCCAATGCCAAAATAAAGTCGGTTTAACAAATATAGGGACGTTATTACCTTCATCATCATACACACGGAGTAAGTCAACATTTTTCAATTGACCTGGTGCAAAGGGAATGCCTGTTGTTACTAAGGTTTTAGACGTTAACGTTTGAACAGGAGTTAACTGAATAGTTTGATCTGATTGTTCTGCATTTGCGATTGAAATAAAAAATAATGAAGTAAAACATAATGAAACTGAAAACAAGTTTACTGCAATATTCAGAACTTTATGAAAAATTTTCATAAGAAATCTCCTCAATATTTAATAAAAAAAAGTAGTACATTTATATTTTAAAGCGGCTTCACTTTATTTTGTTAAAAATAGAGTTAGAACAAAAATCATACAAAAAAGTACCCTATCACCACTCTAGCTCACAACGATATGGTGTCAAGTAGATCAAAAAGACAAACGGTAGTTAAAAATGATTGTATAAATAAACAGCAGTTAATCTATTGAATATAATGAAAAAAAATAATTTAAAAAAAAATTGTAAATATGTATCAAGACGTAAATGCAAAGTTAATGTTTGTCTTTATAAAGTTAAAATTTTGATCACTCGAAAGTTAATTATTTAACTAAACTGTATGGTAGTTTTAAAAAAATCAAAAAGTGAAGTAGGTATTTTTTATAAAAAAAGGACGAAACAATTCGTCCTTTAATAACTTAGATTTAAGCGTTAACATATAAAATCAATTCGAGCTATTAGCAATTCTCTCTTCGACTACTTGTAAAGCAAAATCAATTCGAGCAAGAACTTTTTCTTTATCCAATAAAGCTAAAGTAATATCTAAAGAAGGTGAATTTCCGCCACCTGTAGTAGCAACTCTTAACGGCATTCCTACTTTTCCCATGCCTACAGATAGTTCTGTAGCTGTATCATTAATTGCCGCATGAATAAGTTCTGGTGTCCAATGTTCTAATGCAGCTAATTTAGCTCTAACTAAAATAAGCGGCTCTTTAACAACAGGTCGTAAATGCTTTTTAACTGAAGTGGCATCTAACTCATCAAAATCTTCATAAAAATAACGGCTAATTTGAGCCATTTCTTTTAATGTTTTAACACGGTCAGCTTGTACTTTTACTACATCAGCAAGTGCTGGACCTTTTTCAACGTTAATACCTTGGTCTTGCATATGCCAGGCTAAATGAGTCGCTACATATTCAGCATCCATTGTTTTCATGTAATGCTGATTAACCCAAATAAGTTTGTCGGTATTAAAACCTGACGGTGCACGATTACAATCTTTTAAATCGAACAACTCGATCATTTCTTCTCTTGAAAAAATTTCTTTATCTCCATGAGACCATCCCAAGCGCACTAAGTAGTTTAATAACGCTTCAGGTAAGTAGCCATCATCACGATATTGCATAACACCAACTGCACCATGGCGTTTAGATAAGCGCTTACCATCATCACCTAAAATCATAGGGATATGAGCATATATAGGTAAAGTTGCACCTAAAGCTGTAAGTATATTAATTTGTTTTGGAGTATTACTAATATGATCATCTCCACGTACAACATGGGTAACTTTCATATCCCAATCATCTACAACAACCGTTAAATTATAAGTGGGCGTGCCATCAGAACGCGCAATAATTAAATCATCAAGTTGGTCGTTTCTAATAGTAATATTTCCTTTAACCATATCCTCAATAACAACATTCCCACCTATTGGATTTTTAAAGCGTATTACGTAGGGTTTATCGTTCGGGTGGTCAGTTCGGTCACGCCACAAACCATTATATTTTTCAATTTCGCCTTTTGATTTAGCTTCTTCGCGCATTGCCTCAACTTCTTCAGCGGTGCAATAACATCGGTAAGCATTTCCCGACGCTAAAAGTTGTTCAATCACTTCTTTGTAACGATCAAATCTTTTAGTTTGAAAATATGGACCATGAGTCCAATTAAGATCTAACCAATTCATACCATCCATAATAGCGTCAACGGATGCTTGAGTAGAACGTTCAATATCGGTATCTTCAATACGAAGAATAAAGTCGCCGCCATGTTTTTGAGCATATAGCCAGTTATATAAAGCAGTACGAGCGCCACCTACATGTAAATAACCGGTAGGGCTTGGAGCAAAGCGAGTTGTTAAAGTCATAAATGTCTCACGAAAGAAGCTAACGTCAATGTAAAACTCATTGAATTAGCAAATGGATTATATAAACGTTATCAATCAATATTCACATTAATAGTGCCTAAATGAGAAACGAGTATAGATAAAAATAATGGCGATATTTTAACAGGCTAATGAAATGAATACACCATTTGTATAGGCTTGAGTTAAATTGTTTTTTCAACCAAAGAATACAAATCAATCAGGGTGTTTAAAATACAAGCAGTTAAACAGCAATATTAAAAAAACTACAAAAAAACGCTTTGTTTTTGTTGACAGCTTTTTCTATCTCCCTATAATACGCCCCCACAGAGACGGACGATTAGCTCAGTTGGGAGAGCACCGCCCTTACAAGGCGGGGGTCACTGGTTCAAGCCCAGTATCGTCCACCATGTACTTTATTCCTGGACTCTCTGTATAAAATGATTGGACGATTAGCTCAGTTGGGAGAGCACCGCCCTTACAAGGCGGGGGTCACTGGTTCAAGCCCAGTATCGTCCACCACATCACTTCTTTTATAATCAAAAAAATATTTGAAAATTATTAATTCGTTTTACCTATTTTTCAATATAATCCTGTAGTTAATCAAATATATTCTCTTTACAGTCACTACAAAGTTAACCATTACTTAAGTAATATCTGTCTTTTTATTGGATTGTTATTACTATCCCTCTCTGTTAAAATCGCGCAATAAAATTTAGTATTGTCATCCCGTTACTCAGTTAAATAATTATCTCGATAAAAATTTAACTGACGACTAAAAAATTTAAAAATTCATTAAGGGCGTTGAAACTTTGAAAAGTAAAAATAAAACAATGACTGAATTGAAAAACATTATAAAAACAACCGGTTACTTTTTACTTGTAATTTCTGCGTCATCTCAAGCAGAAGAGAGAATAGGTTTGTTATTAAACGGTGACGTATCGGCTGAATATTCTGATAACGTGCTTAACAATTCAAAAAACATATCAGACACTGCAATTATGCTTAACCCTAAAGCTAGGTATATAGCTCAAATGGGTAAACATGATTTTATCTTTAGTTACAAAGGCGAGTTTACCAATTATTTAAAAGATAGTAACTTAAACTATAACGCCCAAAAATTAGGCGCCAAATTACTTTTAGACCACAGCAATAAAATAAATACAGAATTTTCATTAGGCTATGACAAAATCAATGAAGCACCTGGTTCAACCAATTCATCAACTGAAGATCTCACTGAATTTAACCAATATAGTGATAAATCAGCTTTAGCTAAGTTTTATTATGGGCAAAGGAAAAGTTTAGGACAATTTGTTTTTGATTATAAATACGTTAATCGTAGTTATCTTAATAATAATCAATCATACAGAGATGTAGATCAAAATAAATTTAGCGCAACTTTTTATTATCGAGTTGCTCCCAAAACGAGGTTGCTTTTTCAAGCCGTTAATGAAAATTTCGACTATGAAAATCGTATATCTGCTAGTGGAAAAGTTTTTAACCAATCAAACACTAATAATTTATATCTAACCGGTGTTGAATGGCAAGCGACCGCAAAGTCTTCAGGTACATTTAAACTAGGTTACCGAGATAAAGATTATGATAATGTAATGCTTAATGACACAAGCGGCTTATCTTATACTCTTGATATGTTATGGAAACCAAATACATTTACCCGCTTAGAATTAAGGGCGTCACGCCAAGGTTCAGAATCAGCTGAGCTCAATGAAGCTGGTTTTATAAAAACAACCTACTCACTCACTGCGTCACACGATATTACCGCTCGCACATTAGCCAATGCTATATATACATTTAATAATAATGATATTCTTTCAGATAGTGCTCGTTCAGATAAGCACCATACACTTAAACTTGGTTTCAACCATAGTTTGCGTAAATGGTTAAATATTAAGTTAGCTTATGAATATCAAGAAAAATCATCGACTCTTGAGCAGTTTAATTTTAAATCCAATACAGTATCGATATCGCTTGAAACCTTATTTATTTAATATTAATAAATTTTTTATATGCTTATTATAGGAAGTGCAATGAAACTCACTAAACTAATTTTTACCTTATGGATGAGTATTATAACGGTGTTATCCTTTAATGCCCTTGCAGAAACTACAAACAATTATAAAGTTTCTACAGACGATGAAATTTCCATCTTTGTATTCAATGAACCTGACTTGAGTATAAATAAAACTAAAATTAGCGCAAATGGTACTATTTCAATGCCTTTAATAGGACAAATAGACGTTAAAGGCCTGTCTGTTATAGAAATTGAAAAAAAAATCACTTCTTTGTTACTTGATGGTTATCTAAAAAAACCTGACGTTTCTGTATCTATTACTGAATACCGACCTTTTTATATCAATGGTGAAGTAAAAAGACCAGGAAGTTATCCGTACCGAAAAGACCTAACGATAGAGAAAGCAATAACACTCGCTGGTGGTTTTACTGATAGAGCATCTAAATCAGCTATCTCGCTTATTAGCGAAGTTGATAAACGCTTTGTAAAATCTGTATCTCTAAAAGACACCGTTAACCCTGGTGATGTAATTACGATCAGCGAAAGCTTCTTTTAAGGAAAGAAAATGTCACAAGCAACTCCTCATAATATATCACCAGAGAGAAGTAAGAACTCAGGTGATAATGTTAACCCTATTAGAAATCTTGAACCTGTAGATTTTGGACAATACTGGCAAACAATTAGGCGAGCTAAATGGGTTATTATTCTCATTACAATTTTCAGTTTGATTGTTGGTGGGTTTATTGCAAACTCTATAACGCCCACCTATAAAACATCTTCCAAAATCCTTGCTGACCCACAAAAAAAGAATGTTGATAAAAGTGAGCAGTATGTAAATACAGGCCTAGTTTTCTTATATTACGAAACGCAATATGAAATTATAAAATCACGTAACATTGCTGAATCAGTGGTCGATAAATTAAACTTAGTAGAAAAATATAAAGAAAAAAAAGAACGCTCTGATTTTGAAAAAAATTCTTCATTACCTTTTGAAATACCAACTTTTATTCTTAATTTAAAGAAAGACTTATATATATTACTTTCATTAAATAAAAAAAATAGCGGTTCTAAGCTTACTGATTCACAAATTAGAATGAAATTAGCCTCAGACATTCAATCTAACATTAGTGTAACTGGTGGTAAGCGTAGTCAAATTATGAACATCACTTACGTCTCTAAAGACCCTCAAGAAGCTGCAGACATAGTTAATGCAATCTCTGAGTCTTATATTCAATTTGGGTTAGAATCTCGACTGAGTGAAGTCAAAAACACTGAAACTTGGCTAAATGACCAATACACTCAATTAAAGCAAAAACTTCAAGATTCAGAGACACAATTAACTCAATACCGCTCTAAACAAAATTTAGTTGATACAAAACAACAAAGAGCCATTGCAACCACACAGTTACAATCGTTTAATAATGAATTAATTAAGGCACAAACAGAATTAAGCGCTATTAAAGAACAATATTTAGCTGTTAAAGATGTCGAAACCGATTCAAAAGAATTTTACTCGCTTAGCCCGGTGCTAAAAAACCCAACAACAAGTGATATGGTAAAAAATGTCGCTAACCTATCTCAACGCGTAAATGAATTGTTTGAGCGTTACGGAGAAAAACACCCTAAAATGATCGCTGCACGTTCAGAATTAAACAGTGCTACCGAAAATTTAAAAGGTGAGGTGAAAAAAGTAGTTGACAATATAGAAAAAAACTACAAATTAGCACAATTCCAAGTCGACAATATTCAAAAGTTTATAGCTAAAATTAAAAAAGATATTCAATCATTACAAGATGAAAGCTTTTCACTAATTAGCCTCGAACGAGAAGTAGAAAATAATCGAAGAATTTACGAAACTTTTCAAATGAGCCTGATGGAAACTAATGGCAAAAGTAAATATGACAGTTCAAACATTTATATTATTGATCATGCAGCTGTACCCAAACTTCCCTTTAAACCAAATATTAAGTTAATTATCATTTTATCTGGTGTTTTTGGATTGATTTTTGGCATCGTACTCGCTTTTATTAGGGAGGCACTTAACAATACATTTAAAAATCCTGGTGTCGTGGAAGATAAATTAAAATTACCAACCCTAGGTATTACCCCACTAATAAAAGCCAACAAAAAGCTAGGAAAGCCTGAAAAAAGATACTTAGATGACTCACTATCACCTTTTGCTGAGAGCATTAATACTATTCGTACTGGTTTGTTATTTTCAAACATTGATAATCCACCCAAAACAATCTTAGTCACGTCATCTCAAGCCAGTGAAGGTAAATCAACATTGGCTATAAATCTAGCCTCTGCTTATAGTAATTTAGGTAAAACGTTACTGCTTGAAGTCGATCTTCGTAAACCTAGTATTTCTAAGAATTTAGGCATAACTAATAAATTGGGCTTAACTGATTTAATTTCTGGTAGTGTAGACTCAGCCTCAAAGCTTATTTTTAAAGAAAATGATGACCAACTCAACGTAATCACCTGTGGCACAATACCACGTAATCCTTTGGAATTATTATCATCTAAAAAGTTCGAGGAAGTGTTAGCGTCATTAAAAGCACATTATGAATATATTATTTTAGATGGTCCCCCTACTCTTCCAGTAAGTGACTCCTGTATATTAGCTAATAAAGTAGACGGTGTAGTTTTTGCTGTAAAAGCACAAGGTACGAGCATTAAAGTGGCACAAGAATCCGTGAGTCGCCTACAAAAGCTACATGCAAATATTATAGGTGCTGTATTAACCTTAGCTGAACCACAAAAAATGAGTTATTACGGAGAGCATTACTACTCTACCGAATATTATGGAGTGAAACCACTCAAGCTTGATACAAAAAATTAATAGCCATAACTTTGCTAGGATTTACTTATGATTGATTTACATAGCCATATTATTCCAGCAATAGATGACGGTGCCCGCACGGAAGATGAGGCACTAAATATGTTGCGTATGGCTATTGATCAGGGTGTTACGACTCAGGTATTAACACCGCATATTCATTTAGGTCGATTCAATAATACAAAAAAAAATATTGAACAACAATTTATTCAATTTAAAGAAAGAGTTGATCAACATAATTTGCCCATTAAACTCCTTTTAGGTGCAGAATGTCGAATTGGTCCTGAAATAATTCAATTAATAAGTAATGAATCTATTCCTTGGCTAGGTGTTCATAACGATAAACGTACTTTTTTATTAGAGTTTCCACGCGTCGACTTGCCTCACGGTAGTGATAACCTAGTAAAGTGGCTACTAGCTAAAAATTACCTCCCTGTTATCGTACACCCTGAACGTAACAGTACATTTTTAAATCACAGATCTAAACTGCAAAAATTCATTGATTTAGGTTGCCCACTACAAATTACAGCAAGTAGTATTACTGGTAAATTTGGGTCTGAGGTGCAAAAAATGAGTGAAGAATTATTAATTGAAGATAAAGTAAGCGCTATTGCATCAGATTGTCATAATGTAAAAGGACGATCACCAGATTTATATATGGGTCTAGAAAAGGCTATAGAGATAATTGGTAAAGAGAAAGCCAACTTATTAGTTAACGACATACCAACTAAGTTGACGTCTAAAAACGCATTCCATTAATTTAATTAATCTGCACCTTAACTTGTTAAGCTAAAATTTGTGAAGATAAACCTTGATTAAACGTTAGCTAATTTCTTCAAATAGACGTTTGTAAAAATAAAACTCTCTAAAACAATCGTACTAAATCAAGTATTTTAAAAACGTCTTTACAATAAAAGGTGGGAAATAACTATGCTCTATATTCCTCACCTCAATCTATGTAATACCCGTTCATTAATTTAATACCAATTGAAATAATGAATTAGTCACTTAGAGCTGTATTAGAAAACTTAGAACATACGAAATAATTTAAGCATAGAGAGCTATGTTTCATTTATTTCGTGAAGTTATCAGTGTTCTAATGAGCTCCCAAAGGCGATTTTTAAAGGCTTATAAGCATCGTTATTGATATCGATAAGGTCCTACATGGATGTAGGATAATAGGGTAACGCAGGAGCGCACTCTCTCAATCAATGCTTTGCATACATGAATGTATGTACTTAGATTTTGTTTGGAACGTAAAATCTGTGCTTATAAGCCTTTAAATTATCGCTAAGTGATCAATTCATTAATTCAATTGGTATAATTAATATAAACTAAACCTTTTGTACTGCTTTTAATACTTGTTCAACCAACTGCTTAGCTTTTTCATTATTAGTTGATTCAGCATAACAGCGTAATTCAGGTGCGTTACCTGAAGGTCTTAAATGAATAATATTATCATCTGATAAAGTTAGCCTTAGCCCATCAGTTACATCAATATTACTAACCGATACTCCTTCAAAGCCTAATAAATCAATTAGCGTTGATGCATCATCAGAGTAAGTATTAATTAATTGCTGACTTTTTTCAGTGGCAAAGTTTTTAATTCTATCGCTTGCTGAAAAACGCAATGTACCCTCTTCCACTAAATCAGAAATACTCTTTTTGTCAGTTGATGCCGCTAATAACATAATGGCGGGTAAAAGCGCATCACGAGTCGGTAAAGCTTTTAATGATTTATTATTAATATGCGTATCAGCACCTAATAAAAAACCACCATTTGCTTCAAAACCAGCAACAGAGGTAAACTGCTTACTCAACCGATCAAATTCAGCAATAACATAAGGAGAGCCAATTTTAGTACGTTCAACCTTTTTAAATGCATTCGATAATTCGATTGATGTATTACAACTTACTGGTACAGCAAGCGCTTCAACACCTAATTGTTTTGCACACAATAAACCTAAAATATCTCCACGTAACCACGCACCATTTTCATCCGCAATTAGAGGTCGGTCGCCATCTCCATCGGTAGAAAATATAGCGTCAAAACTATACTCTTTTGACCAATTAATGGCTTTCAACTGATCTTCCTCTGATACAGCTTCAGTATCAATAGGAACAAATTTATCGCTACGCTCTAGCGAAGTTACTTTCGCACCTAGTTCTTCAAACAATGCTTGATATAAATCTCTACCGGCACTTGAATGTTCATAAATACCGATATGCTTACCGGTTAAAAAAGGTTTATCAAATAACGAAGTATAGCGTTGAATATATTCTGTAGCGGCTAAATTACTAGTAGTTAACTCTTCCAATACATCGAGCGCAGTAAACTGTGCGTTACTATTGATAATTGACGACTCGTCTTTTTTACTAATTTCCCCATCAGGGCGATAAAACTTTAAACCATTGCGGTCAAAAGGAATATGACTCCCGGTAACCATTATGCTTGGTATTTTTCTTTTCATCGCTGCGAACGCTAAAGCAGGTGTAGGAATAACACCGTAATAAATAACTTCAATGCCCTGCTGTTTTAGTGCCGCAGCACAAGCTTTTGCCATACCGTGGCTGCTTGGACGGTTATCTATAGCAATAGCTAAACAGTTAAAAATAAAATCACCTTTAAGAGTATCTAAAAATGCTAATGAAAATGCCGCACAAACATTAGGAGTAAATTGTTCAACTAAACCACGTGCGCCACTGGTTCCAAAAACAACACCACTTTCGGCTAAAACTACGTTTGATTTTAATAAGCTCATATTATTTTACTCTACCGTATCGGTCTTCAAATCTAACAATATCATCTTCACCTAAGTATGATCCTGACTGCACTTCAATAAGCTGCAAATCAACTTTACCTGGGTTTTCTAATGAATGAATCGCTGTTATAGGAATATACACTGATTGGTTTTCAGAAACATATTGTTCGGTATCATTAATAGTGACTTTAGCCATACCTGATACAACAATCCAATGCTCTGCTCGGTGATGATGCATTTGCACCGAAAGCTTTGCACCTGGTTTAACTGTTATACGTTTAACTTGGAAACGCTCACCACTATCAACTGAATCATATTTACCCCAAGGTCGATAAACTTCACGATGAATAATAGCCTCAGAGCGATCGCAAGCTTTTAGCTTATTAACAATCGTTTTTACATGCTGTGCTTCATTTTTATGAGCCACCAAAACAGCATCTTTAGTATTAATTACAATTAAATCTTTTACTCCAACGGTGGTAACTAATTTATCGTCACTAATAACCAGCGTACCATGCGTGTTAACTGACTCAACATCACCGGAGAAAGCATTTCCGTTTTCATCTTGTTTAGAAACCTCTAATAAAGCGCTAAAGCCCCCTACGTCGTTCCAACCAGCATCCATAGAAACAACAACAACGTCTGAATTATTTTCAGCGCATAAAGGCTCCATTACCGCATAATCTATAGAGTCATCTGGGCATAACATAAAAGCAGATTTATCAACACGTACAAAATCCAAATCTTGATTTTGAACCTGCATTGCATTTACACAAGCATTATATATTTCAGGATTATAGGTTTTAAGCGCATCAACATAACGGCTCGCTTTAAACATAAACATACCGCTATTCCAGTAATACTCACCTGAATCGACGTAGGCTTTTGCTGTAATTTGATCAGGTTTTTCAACAAAACTACTAACCAAAAAAGCGCCATCTTTTGACGTATTGTTAGTTATTACATCGCCACGTTTAATATAGCCGTAACCGGTTTCTGGGCTATTTGCAACAATTCCAAAAGTAACTAACTTATTATTTTGAGCAAATTCATACGCTTGTTTAACCGATGATTGAAAAGCACTTTCATCAGTAATAACATGATCTGCAGCTAAAACTAATAGAATAGGGTCTTCATCATCAGTGGTGTTTTCTAAAGCATGAATAGCCGCCAAAGCAATTGCAGGTGCTGTATTTCGTCCAACAGGTTCTAAAAATATCCCACCGTGCTCTATACCTAATTGTCTTACCTGTTCCGCGGCTATAAAGCGGTGATCTTCATTACAAATAAGCATACAAGGCTGGTTATTTAAACCCTTTAAACGAGAGATAGTTTGTTGAAGCATGGTTTGACTTTCATCATTACCACAACCTAAGGCTAAGAATTGTTTTGGGTAATTGCTACGAGAAAGTGGCCATAAACGTGTCCCAGAGCCACCCGCCATAATTACAGGTAAAATCATTTTAAAAAAATCCTAGTTATATTGAATTTAACAACTTTTTTTATTATTGAAATTATACACCTAAGTTGAGTCAACTTCATGACAAAAATGTATCATGTAAAAAACAGGTAATTAATTTAAAAAGTTTTACTTATCTGTATTTTTACTCGACCAAAATATAAAGGCAACTGTAATAAACAGTTGCCAATAAAAAGGTGTTTTACTTTTATGTATCAAAGAAGGGTTTACATATAAGTAGCATTTGCTCTAGCGTTAACTTTAGTCCCACCTGTACAGCGTTCATATATATCTACACCGTTAGTTACAATATTATTAGACTCAATACTAATATTGTTTGCATCAGGGTTAACAAAAGTAGAGTACAAACAAATACCTATAAACCTTGAACTGGGCTCAGAAATAAAATTATTAGCAATATAAGCATTTCCTTGCCCTATAGCGATACCGGAAGGTCTGTAACCTAAACGGTTAGTAACACCTCTAATAGTATTGTCTGTTATAGAAATATTAGCATCCGAACCATAGCGAGTGCTTGTTGCAACCGTAATAGCGCCATTAAATTTAAGGTTAGTATCAATTATTGTATTTAAATGAATTTTAACATTTTTTACATTAATTTTAATATCTATTGCCTCATTAGAAGTGTTTCTAAGGTGATTATTCTCAATTTTTACATTAGTAATAATTTCATTAAAATTATCGTTACCATCACCAATATAAATACCTTCACCATACTGAGGTCGCGTCTTCCCTGTATCTGTTATTATATTATTAGCAATAGTAAAGTTTGAAAGGCTTTGCTTAGAAATCCCTGATTTTATTGTAATACCTTCTTGACCAACATTTGATATATTGTTGTTAGTAAAAGATAAATCTGAAGAACCTTTTGTATATATTCCATAAAGCCCACCTGAAATGGTTAAGCCAGAAATGTTAATATTTTTTGAATTATATATATAAACACCGGAGCCTTTATAGCCACTATGTAAAATTTCAACGTGACTATCAAATTCAGCTTTTAATGTGATGCCGTTTAACCCGCCATCAATATTAATAATTCGAATAGCAGGATAAATACCCGTTTTAAAACAAATAACATCACCCGAGGTACTATCACGCAACGCCTCATTAATATCAAAATATTGAGAACTGTTAGCTGTATTTTGATTTAACTGTTGCTTAGACATTTGATTAGAGAATGATGGAGGTACTGTTTGGCTCACCATAAACTTTGAGCAGGTTTGTGCAAAAGAGTTTGTTTGAAAAATAACATAGGTAAAAATAAAGAAAAATAACTTTATAAAGCAATTTATTTTATTTCCAATAATACTTTTGTAATACAACATATATAATCCCCGTAGAAACTAAAGAACTTACACTTACAATGGACATGTAAATAAATGAACTTTGATAAGTTAATATTTGAGTTGATAAACTTTGATCAACATCAAAAAATAACAGATTAAAGTAGGGGCATAAAATAATAAAAAATATCAGCAGTAAGTTCATGTTAAATTTGCGTTTAAAGATTTGCCATTGCATGACCCAAAAGCATTGAATAAAGTTAATAACGAAACCTATGACTAAAAGTTGACATAAAAGTATTAAATCTGAAAAAACTATTCCAACAATAATCATTGAAATATTTACTATTGAACTAAAAATACCACAGTAAAATTGAAGCTTAGCTTTTCCAACCGCTTGATATATACCCCCTGTAGAGCTTAGTACCATTTGTAGAGGAATGCTAACTGATAACACTTTTAAATATTGCCCAGCCTCATGCCATTGAGGTCCAAACATTATAAAAATAACTTCATCAGCACCCCAAAATAGTACCCAGGCTACAAAAAAACCTAGCATAGCTAACTTGAAAGAAATAGGATAATACTCCCTTTCAATCACATTCACTTCGTTCTTGTATTTGGTTAAAACAGGTTGTAATGCGGGAGTTATTGCAAAAGTAAAAAGCTGTAATGGATAACGCATTATTTGATAAGATTTTTCATAAAAACCAACAGTAGCAACACCAAAGTATTTAGTTATTAAAATGGTATCTAAATTACGTGAAAAGTAATTTAGTAAATTAAAGCCTAGTTGATATTTAGCAAAGCTTAACAATAACTTAATTGATGAAACATGACGACCTATTTTAGGGCGACCAATAGTAGTTATTGACGATTTATAATAATAAAAAAAGAACCTAACCGTAGGCACAAAAACAAATTTACTGGCTAAAGCTAAAAAGCCAAAATCCATATAATAAAGCACTAAGCACAATGCAAACGCTAAAAATTCAGCGTAAATGTCTGCTTTAGCAATATCAATAAATAAAGAGTCTTTCTGCAACGTAGCTACTGGCAACATGGAAGCCGATGAAGACAAAATAACAAAGCCAACCATCACCATCAGGTTAAAACTTTCGTGGGCTAGTCCTAACCATGTAAACAAGCTGTTTGAAATTGATGTAAAAGCTAAAACTAATACTAATCCGAATATAAGCGTGAAAGAGAATATTCCATCTCTTTCTTTATTGCCTAGAGTTTCAGCGTAAACTACTGCAGGACCTAAGCTAGAAGTAGCAATAAGTTGAAAAAACATCACAATAACTTGCAATGTTGCCAGTATACCGAACATTTCAGGGGTAAATATTCGAGATAATATGCCTAATGAAATAATTTGAAAAATATAAAGGCTATATTTACCTGTTAAGCTTTGAATAATAGCTTTATTTAAATCTTTTTTAACTGTTGTCATTTAAATTCTTATTATAAAGCTTTAAGAGAAAAACGTATTTTTTAGTGAATTTGCCATAGCATAATTTGTGGTATCAACAGGTTCAACCAGTAAATCTCTGTTAGCCAATTCTTCAAAATTTGGTAGCAAAATTTGTGTGTCGGGTAGCGACACAGTAAACAAGCTGCTTGAAATTTCATTAGCAATTTGTAATTGATGATCATCTGAAAATTCGTTGTATCTAGCGACTCTAGGCACAAAAACCACATGTTTTTGATAACTAAGCATCAAATTAATGCTCCCTATACCACAATGGCTTATTACGAGGCTTGCTTGTTTAACCAGCGATTCCATTTCATCTCTACTGATCATTTCAACTACATCACCATTAGCTGGCAACTGTGTCAATTTATTATGCGCAGTTTGAATAACCCATTTAACACGTTTATCATTATACAGCGGTAGTTTATATAACATTTCAAACAAACGGGTAAAGTCGTATTGGTTTGTTCCAACAGTGACTAAAATAACTGGACAACTATCATTTTTTTTAGTTTCAACGTCGTAGGTGTTTTCACATAAAATATCAAAACATTTTCCTATATAATTAACCTTATTTTTAACAGCAATTTCTTTCCATTGGCAAAAAAAGTGGTCAAATAACTGATGTTTACTTACTAATTTACCGGTATTAGACAACTCAACAACACGCGATAACGTATCTAAATATACAAACTTAATAGGTAAAAATTTACACAATAAAGCAAAAGGCAAAACTATGGGTCCTCCGGTACTAAAAACTACAGAAGGTCTTTCACGTACTAATACATAAAGTGCAAAAAATATATTTACAAAATGAATCAACATATTATGTTGAGTATCCCATATTTTATAAATACGTTTAATTTTATCATGACTAATATTTTTTTTATTAGACACTAACGCAATATTATCACACGCACTTGTAGCGCACATAGCTTGTGTCAAATGACCTCCGGCTGATGCAACCACTAAAACTTTTTTATTTTTTTCCATGTCTTACCCTATTAATTTTTATGTTTGATAATTAGCTGTAAAGTTTATAGCCAAAATTTCACTTGGGTTCTTATATTTAATATCCTCCATAATAAAAAAATGAAAATACTGATGTTGGTAAATAATCAAATCTAAATCAGTAAAGAATATATAAAGGGCTAAAAAGATCAACAGCCCTAACTAACAGCCAATAATTCTCTTTTATATTTACCAACAAATGGTTTCAGCATATAAAAAGTTAACAAGGAAGCAGTCAAAATCCCTCCAAAAACTCCAGCAAGTAAAATATAATTATTTATTTCTACTGAGTTTGATCCAAAGTACATTCTAAATCCTCCAGCAAAATACCCATGAATGAAGTACAAGAAGAAACTGACTTGCGCGAACAAATTGAACGTATTGATTTTTCGATCGAAGTAACGACTAAAGAAAGAATATAAAAGTGTGGCAAAAAAAATCTTTATAGGTAAATCTAGAGCAGAACTATAACCATTAACACCATAAAACATGGGAACTAAAAAAATAAATAAAGCACAAAAAATTAGGCTATATTTTTTAAATAATTCAATAATATTAGGGGCTCTGTATAACATAATGCCCCAAAGATAAGCAGGGAAGAAATATAAAAAAGATTGCATTATATTATCATTATTCTCTGGGCGCTCAACATACATTCCAATGCACAAACTTATAATCAAAGCTAAACAGAAGTTTATTTTTTTTACATTTAAAATAAAAATAAGTAATGGAAAAAGCACATAAAAAATAACAATCATAGGAATGAACCATAATGGTCCTAAGTGCGCGCCAGTTATCATCAAATAGAGGTATTTACTGATCATAGATAATTGGTTAAAACTATCCATATTTATCCAAGAATGTGTGTTTTTATAACCAAAAATATAAATAAGTGCTGCAGGTAACGATAAAAAAAAATAAGGTAAAATAACGTTTTTAAATTTGTTTATAAGATAACTTTTATAGGTATAACGATTAGCAATAGCAGCAAATAAAAAGCCAGCAATAACAATAAAAATCACACTCGTATTTAGCATCAATAACCGCAGAGAAGCTATACCTTCAGTTGAAGGTATAACAGCAATACTATGAGCTAATAAAATTAATAATATTGTAATCCCCCTTAAGTTATGCACATATTCAAATTTCATATTATCCTACTTTTTAGCTATTACGTGTATTTATAAGTTTTGCAGGAACACCTACATCTAATATATTTAATCACTCTCAAATAACTAGAGTACCTAAAACAATTACCGCTAATATTATATATTTAACTGCGATTAATTCGACAACATATTATTATACGCAGTGGAGTGATCTACATTTATTACAAAATACACGCTATTTTAATTGTAAAAATGATGTATAAAACTATTTCAATTTGATCACACATTTTTAATTTGAGTTAAATAGTTAAAAACCACATTTTCATAAGTATACATAGACAAAAAATTCGTATTTTGGAGTGATTTAATTTGTTTACAAAGCTCTTCATTATTGTCTTCGATAATTTTTATACTCTTAGCTATCTCATGAGTACATAATTTAGTGATTTTTTCACCCACCCTTATATCATCAAAATAACCATCCACACCGGTATTTTCAACGTATAAAATTGGACAACCTACAGATAAAGCTTCGATGTATGCCATACCAAACGTTTCATTTACTGCTGGTAACAAAAAGCCTTTACAATAACTCATAGCTGTTAACAATTCTTGCTGATGAACCTGACCTTTGAGGAAAACGCAAGATTGTGCTGCAAAACTTACTATTAACTTTTCAATTTCATTTTTATATATATCGTCACCCGAACCGTAGATATATAATTCAATACTCGGATCGTTTTTATTTAGTATCGCAATTGATTCAATTAATTCAGAAATACCTTTTCTTTTATACTGATGAAAACTTACCGCAGTGATGTAACCTTTACGCTCAGAAAAATCTTTATGTGGATAAGATAAATTAATATTACAAATATTAGGTAAAACTACACTTGTTAAAACCTTTTCCTGATTTAAATTAAGCGTGTCTTGCAAATAATCTTTTGCCCATAAACTTACCCAAAAGATATGTTTAGCTTTATTAAAAATCTTAGAAAAAAATGGGTTATGTGCAGATAAGCGTTTTGTGTTGTGCATATCACTCCCCCCTCGAATAGACAAAGAATAAGGAACATGCATCTTCTTTGCTAAAAAATAAGCTAAAACACCTTCACAAGTAAGTTTATGAGCATGGATCATATCAATCTTAAATTTTTTAATTTTATTATGAATATATAAAGAACTTAGCTTCATCGACCAATAATAAATATAGGGGAGCGGTATTGCCCAATAAACAATACTCACTCCCTGATCAAAAACTTGAGTTGATACTTTTAGAGGATTAGATGTTCGGTTGATTGAAACAACTAAATGCTCTAAATTTGAATCTTGTACTTTACATCCATCAATTAAATTAGAGACAGCCTTGGTATAAGGATAAGGCCTACCATCAGGGTAATCTTGATGAATATGTAAAATTTTCATCGAGAGGCTCTTTCAGAAAGCGTTTTGTTAACAAGGTTTTGTAACTTACTTCGAAATGAATCTATAGAGAATTTTTCAGCGTTATCTCTTACTTGTTCAGGAGATAATAGAGGTAAAGACTCAAAACGCTCTACAGCATCAATAATACATAGAGCCGTCTGCTCATAAAAATGTAAACCAGAAACACCGTCAGTAACTGTTTCCAAAGCCCCACCTTTACCAAAAGCTATAACCGGCGTACCACAGGCTTGAGCTTCAACAGGAATAATGCCAAAATCTTCTTCAGCGGCAAAAACAAAAGCCTTAGCATGTTGCATGTTTTCTATTAATACTTCGTTAGACTGAAAGCCAAGCATTTGTATATTTGGAAAATTTGATGCGATATTTTTTATTTTTTCAAAATCAGGTCCTTCACCTATAACTCTTAATTGTTTGTTTGGCATTTTGGTAAATGCTTCAACAACAAGATCTATTCTTTTATAAGGAACCATTCTAGACGCTGTTAAATAAAAATCCTTTTTGTGAGTTTCTAGGGTAAATTGGCTTAATTTAACCGGAGGATTAATAACTTGTGCGTCGCGCCTATAACATTTATGTATACGTTTTTTTATAAAATTAGAATTAGCAATAAAGGCATCTACCCCATTAGAAGTTCTAGTATCCCAGATCCTAAATTTATGTAAAAAGTAACGTGCAATGGTTGATTTTAAACCACGCTCCATATTACTTTCTTTTAAATATTGTGCTTGTAAATCCCAAGCATAGCGAGCAGGCGAATGGCAATAACTAATATGCGTTTGTTCCGGACCCGTTATTACCCCTTTAGCCACTGCATAACTTGAAGAAATAATAAGATCAAAACCCGACATATCAAATTGTTCAATCGCTATTGGAAAAAGAGGAAAATAATTACGGTACTTATTTTTAGCGAAAGGTAGACGATGAATAAATGACGTATGTACTTTTCGATCACCTAACCAAGCTCTATCTTTTTCAGGTAAATAATCGACTAAGGTAAAAACTTCAGCCTGAGGATATAGTGTTAAAATTTCTTCTAATACCTTTTCAGCACCACCATTAACGACTAACCAGTCATGAATTATTGCAACTTTCATAGTTTTCCTTGGAGTTTATTTAATTTTTTAGAATCTTTATACGTATTCCAATACACAAGAATGAGATAACTAAATACAAGCATAAATATAAAAGCACAGATCTCTATAATACTATTTAATTTATAATATTTAGTTACGTACGAAGACATAAAAAAAGTGTAATGGAGCACATAGGCTAAAAGTGAGTTTTTTCCTATTATGGAGAGTGCATTATTAATAGGTTTAGGTATTAAGTTCTTCTTTAATAAAGTTGCTAAGACAATAATGACACTAAGAGTAATACCTAAATAAAAAAGAATATAAAACAAGTTAGGTGGCGTTTTAAATACGCCTAAAGACAAATCAGAAATAACAGTGTCACTAATAACATTAAAACCAATGAGGGCTGATAGAATAAAACTAATTGATATCAATGAATAAAACTTTAAGCGCTGCAAATCTGTTGGTAAATTTTTATAAACTTCAGCCATCAACATGCCACAAGCCATTACAAATAAGAATGGGAAAAAAGGATACATATCATAAAATAAAAATCGATATATACCGTGGCTTTCCTCTGTAAAATAATTTATCCCTATAAAATAAGAGCATGAATAGATAACTACCCAAGTGATAATATAGATAGAATAATTGGTTTTTAATAAAAACTTCAAATTCAGAGGTGCGACTAAAATAGCGAAAAAATAAAAAATAAGTATCTCACCACCCATTGAAAAAGATTGAAATGTTAACACATCAAAAATTTTATCTTCTAAACTAGGGTAACGAAAAGCTAAAATTATAGTTATAGCTTCCCTTGCCATTAATATATAGACTAATTTGCTAAATAGGCTTCTATTATAAATACTGCTTAAAGTATTACTCACTAGACGTTTTTGATAAGCAATATAAAAAGTAAAACCAAAAGTAAAAATAAAAAAAGGCGTTGCTACTCTAAAAAAAGCTTTTATTAAATGAAGTAAGTCTTCCGATATATAAGATCTACTTTCTAACGCTCCTACATAATGTATAGCTATTAAAAATAATATAGCTAAACCTCGACAAGAGTCTAACCAGGTGATTCTAGGCATTATTATTCCTATTCAATTTAGCAAGTAAATAATCGACTAACGAAGAAATTTCAACATGAGAGTAAAATGGTAAAATTTTTTTAAATTGTATTTTGCTAGCATTATTTAATACAGACAAATTGTAAAAGGTTGAAATTTTAGACATGGTCTTGATCATAGTATTCCATTTGTTTTTTTAATATCTTCTTCTTTCATAATGACGACATAACACATTAAGATAACAGCAAAGCACCACATAATTGATTGATCTCTTAAAAAAGCAGATTCAGTAAGATTATAAACTACAGGTAATATAAATGCTGCCGACAGCCAACTGTGCTTTATTCCTGATGTTAATTTATATAAACAAGGGATAATCACAAGCGATAGTGCAATTCCATATTGTAGGAGCATATCCAAATAACCGTTATGAGAGGACGAAATGTGTCGTAAAAAACTCCAGTCATCATCAAAAAAATGCGGGATAGTACCATTGCTAAAATAGGCACCGTAGCCATAACCAAATAACAATTTTGAAAAGTATTGTAAGTCATAATACAGCGTATCCCAAATAATTCCTCTTCCAGTAATAGCATCAGGATCAAGGTAAAGGCCCGCATGTGTGTACTCACCTAAATAATATGATAAAGAAGGTAGCATAATAAAAATAAATAAAGAAAGTAAAAATATGGTATTGGTTATAAATTTAGTGATAAATAGATGGGTATGACCAATTAGAAAAAAGAAAATAATTAAAGCGATACTCGTTTTACTAATGGTGAGTAATAAAAATAAAAATAAAATGGTGATTAACCAATGGGTATAAGGGAGGCGCTGTCCAAATAATTTAATTTGCAAAAATAACAACGCAATAAATACGACTAAATTTTGTCCTAATAAATTTTTACCTGAAGTGAAAGCGGCTAAGTTCCCCGCTGGCTTAAAGGCAACTCCAGTTAAGATGGTGTAAAAAATCAAACCTGCAATTAAGCTTCCACCTAAGAATAAAGACTTTTCAACTAAATCATGTTTATAAGCATAATAAAAAGAGCTTACTAAGGTAAAGCAAAATATAATTTGAAAAAAAGCCCTTTTTATTGTGAGCGCAGGATAATCAGACCACAAACTTGATATTAATGCTAAGCCACCCGACATAAAAAGAAGCGTACCAAGCATATGCCATTTATATTTAGTGAAAATGCTATTCTGTAAAAAACGCCAAACAAAAAAACTAAAAAAGAATAGCCAAAACACTTGTTTTTTAAAATTACTCCCTGATATTTTTTCTGTCATAGAAGCTATATCATTTTCCATCATTCCTGTTTTGGGAGCTAAATTTGGTGAAAAAAAACCAAAACAAAATAATATAACAATAATGAAAGCATATTTTTCAAGCAAAAAAACGAGTCTATTTGCATTCATTATTTATACTTTTTATTGGCAAATTGGTTAAATTTAACTCTTAAAGGTTCTTCGTATTTTTTATAAATAAGAGACGAAATTCCAAATACAAAAGCGATATAGCAAAGAAGAAATAAATCACCCCAGTAAGCATTGCCAAAATGCATAATTTTAGGGTAAGCATGCGGTACTGAAGAATCGATAATATATTGCTCTTTATTCAGTAACAGATTAATACGCCAAATAAGTGTTAAAATAACTGAATGGATCATATACATGGTAAAAGAAAGCACGCCTAGTGTTTGAATAAATTTCCATTTTAATAATCTAGAAAAACAACCTAACTCATAAGAGAAGAACCAAACAGTAAAACCAAAAATAATTGGACTCAATATTGAAAATTTATTTCCACCCAATTCACTAATAAAAAAGTAAACACCTAAAATTATGAAGAACTCGAGTACAGACGCGATAGTAAAATTTATGCGTAAAAATTTAGAACGACACAAACATATAAGAACACCAATAAAAAATCCTGAGAAACACCTTAAAATACCATAGTTATAAGTTACATCCATATTTCTAGGAACAACAGCCCACAAAATAATGAGGGAAGTAACTACAATAAATGAAGAAACAAGCTTTAAGTTATCTTTTAAAGAAAATACAATTAGGGCAAAAGTTATATAGGTTATAAATTCTACACTGATACTCCAGCTAGGGTTATTCCATGTTAAACGTTCATGAAGACCTAACGAATGAATAAGAAACACATTTGAAAATAAAGATTCAATTGAGAACCTTCCGACAAATGCTGATGAGTTAGAAACATTACTTGTATTAGATAAGATATAGTATTTTGATAATTCAATGCACACTAACGTTACAAGCATTAATATGTGTAGGGGCCAAATACGCCCTATTCTTTTAACGGTAAAATTGAGTAACTGCTTTTTTTCGGTTAATTTTTGACTATAAGATATACAAATTACAAAACCACTTAATACAAAGAAAAAATCAACAAAAAGATAAGCATTACGTATAAAATCAATAGCATACAAATGGCTAAATACACGCGCGTGAAGTATACAAACAAAAAGAGCGCAAATACCTCTCAAGCCATCTAATACTTCGTAACGTTCATAATTCTTCATATACAACCTTTAATATAATTCTTGGAGTTTTTTCTGATAAAAATATTTTATTTTACCGTACCTATCTGCACTTTTTAACAGCCACCGGTAAAAGCGCACTTTTCCAAAGGGGTAATGAAGTAGAGTGATTATAGTTTCGAACAACAAAATAAAGACATTTTTAATAATGTAAGGGAGCTTTTTTATAAGTGGTTGATTTTCGTATCTGTATTTACTAAAACTGCTACCGATACGGATCCTTCTATTTATTAAAAATTCTATACATAATCTATTTTTTTCAATTTCTTCTGTCACAAACGCTTCTTTACAGTAAACCAGTTTGTTACCTTTTTTATGGAGACGATGAAAAAAATCAGCATCTTCGCCGCCACTCAAACCATATGCAAGGTCGAATAACTGGTCATCAATAGCTTTTGCTTTTACTAACGTGCAGTTACACGCTCCACTGCTTATTTCAGTGCCTGTAGATCGTTCTTTACGGTCAAAAAAACCACCCTCAATTATCCAAGCAGGAGTATTTTCAGGGAATGTTGATACAACTCGTCCAAACGCGGCATCAGCGTTGAACTTAACGGCTGTATCATAAAGGTTATTTAGCCAATCTATATCGGCAACTTCATCGTCATCAATAAAAGCGACCCAATCCCCTGTTGCATTAAGTAAACACATGTTTCTAGCAGCTGAAATGTTTTTTTTCGGCTCACTAGCATAAATAATGCGGTAGGGGTACTCTGGTGTGATTTTTTCAATAATTGACTGGCCTGAGAGAAGTTCGTCATTATCAACCACAACAACTTCTATATCAGATCCTAATGGTTTATTTAACGCTGCCAAGCTTTTTAAAGTGTCAAATAAATGAACCCTTTTGTACGTACATAGGCAAATTGAAAATAGCATTTTACATCAACCTTTTTTAAAAGGATTCAAACCCTTAAAGAAATAAACTCACTTTATTTAAGCTGAAAATATGCGACCAATACTATAGTACTCAAAGCCTTTAGCTTTCATACGTGTTGGTTCAAATAAGTTTCTACCATCAAATAATACAGCTTCACTTAGTTCATCTTTAATTGAGGTAAAGTCTGGTGCTTTAAAATTTTGCCATTCAGTACAAATAACTAATGCATCAGCGCCTTTAATTGCTGACTCTTTAGTACCCATTAAACTAAAATCTGAACGGTTTCCACATATACGTTGAGTTTCTTCCATTGCTTCTGGATCGTAAGCTTGAACTTTTGCTCCTGCTTTCCATAAAGACTCCATAAGTACTAAACTTGGAGCTTCACGCATATCATCAGTATTAGGTTTAAATGATAATCCCCAAATTGCAAAAGTTTTACCTTTAATTGCATCAGGATTTTCAGCTAGACCGAAGTGATTAGAAATATATTCGAAGAGTTTATTCTTTTGTGCATAGTTAACTGATTCAACCGCTTTTAATATTTGTGAGTCATAACCAATACTATCAGCTGTTCTGACTAACGCCTGTACATCTTTAGGAAAACAAGAACCACCGTAACCACAACCTGGATAAATAAATTGATAACCAATTCGAGGATCAGAACCTATGCCGTGGCGTACGTTTTCTATATCAGCACCTACACGTTCGGCAATATTTGCCATTTCGTTCATGAAACTAATTTTAGTCGCTAACATACAATTAGCCGCATATTTGGTTAATTCCGCTGATTTAATATCCATAACGATGATTTTTTCATGGTTACGGTTAAATGGTGCGTAAAGCTCACGCATTAATTCTTCTGCATCTTTAGAATCTGTACCGATAACGATACGGTCTGGGCGTTTACAATCTGCTACCGCTGAACCTTCTTTTAAAAATTCAGGATTTGAAACAACTGAAAACGTTGGTGCATCATTATTAGTGAAACGTGCGCTTAATACTTTTTCAACTTGAGCTGAAACTTTATCAGCAGTACCAACCGGTACAGTTGATTTGTCAATGATAACTTTTGGTGATGTCATGTGGGTTGCTATTGTTTCAGCAACTTTAAGCACATATTTAAGATCTGCTGAGCCATCTTCATCAGGAGGAGTACCTACTGCTATAAATTGGAGTTCTCCAAAATTTGCTCCAAATTCAGCATCTGTCGTAAAGATTAAACGCCCTTCTGCATAATTACTCTCTACTAATGGAGTTAAGCCCGGTTCGTATATTGGAATAATTCCTTTTTTAAGATCATCAATTTTATTTTGATCTATATCAACACAACAAACATCATGACCTGCATCTGCTAATACTGCCGCTTGTACAAGTCCAACGTATCCAATACCATAAAAAGTAACGTTCATTATTTTTTCCTAGTTTAAATTTTAAATATTTTAAATAGTAAGTAAGAAACTTTAAAGCACTTACTCATCTATAGATAATTAATATGCGTTTTTATCATTAAATGATCTAAATACAGTAAATATAACAATTTTAACATCTAGCCATAAAGTCCAATTACGTATGTATTCAAGATCATATTTTATACGCATTTCCATTTTATCAATGGTGTCTGTTTCACCACGCCAACCGTTTACTTGAGCCCAACCCGTTATACCTGGTCGAACTTTATGTCGTAACATGTAGTAATCTACTTGTTTACGATAAGACTCGTTGTGGGCAACCGCATGCGGCCTTGGACCAACTACTGACATTCGACCTTGCAAAACATTTATAAACTGAGGTAATTCATCAAGTGATGTGCGCCTCAAAAAAGCGCCTAGAGGTGTAATACGCGAATCACCTTTGGTTGCTTGAGTTACCACGTCGGAGTTTTCAGTTACAGTCATCGAACGAAATTTCCATACTTTAATTTTTTTGCCATCTAATCCATATCTATTTTGTTTAAAAATAATAGGCCCTTTTGATGTAACTTTTACGGCGATAGCAATAAAAAGTAAAGGAATAGAAATCAACATCAATATTGAAAACGACAACACAATATCTTCAAAACGTTTCAAGGCTGCATTGCCACCTTTCATTGGATTGTCAAATAAACTTATCGTTTGAATATTACCAATATGTGACATAGAGGCATTCATGAGGGTGTAAACAAATAGATCAGGTACTAATTGAACATTAGCTGTTGTATCTCCAAGCAGTTGTAGTATGTTTTTAATGCGGTCTTCCGCGATCATTGGTAAGGCAATATAAACAACGTCAAATTCATTGTTTTTAGCGCGTTCGACGCCTTTTTTGATGCTACCTTCCAGCCATGCATGGTAGGTAAGCTCGATTCTTTCAGGGTCTCTGTCATCAAACACAGCAGTGAGTCTATAACCTGTTTCAGGGTGATCAAGTATCTGCTGAGCCAGCCTTTTACCTGCTTTAGTTACTCCTATGATAGCTACACTTCGTGTATTAATACCTTTAGCCCTAATTTTGGCTAAAAATTTATTGAATACATAACGCCATCCAACAAGAAGTATAAAGACACAAAGGAACCAAATTGAAATTATTACACGAGAAAAGTCTATATTAGATTTTGTAAAAAAAAGAAAGGCTATAACGAGTGTCACGGCAAAACACCATGAGAGGAAGCTATAAAAGGCTATTTCTTTAAAAAAACCAGCTCGCCATGATCGATATAATGCAAAAGATTCAGCTGTTAAAAAAAATCCTATTGCAGCTATAAGAGAAAGCTCTAAATATTCTTTGCTATAAACATGGCCATAAAAGTAAGTAGCAATAAACAACATTGACTGAATAATACTTAAATCTATAAGCCGGTAAACCACAGCAAATACATTAATATTATTCTTAATTATTCCGTTATTATCATTCATTTATTGCAAATTCCAGTGAGGAAATAGTGAAGAACATTTCATTAGAATACCTTTTTACTAAACTAACGTGATTGGCTAATGTACTTAACATTATAAAAAAACGTAAATAGTACAATAAAAAATATTTTATGCATTATTTTATATTAAGCAGCAAGTTAAATTTCAACTATAACAACACCTTTTTATAAGTATTACTATCTGATTTGAAACATATTTAGAAAAAGATCACATTAAAAGTGTAAAAAATTGTAAACTTATTTATTAGATTAATAACATATCTAAAATACATCTACTAAACAACATATTTAGATAGCTTATTAATTTCTTTTGTAATTTTACTACAATCTAATAATAATAAAAACAAATGCTTCCTATTTGTAACTTTACTACATCTCTATTATTTAACTTAAATATTTCTATTGTATGAAAATACTCACATAGATTTTGTTTGGGAGCTGTATTTTTTACTTAAATGGTTAAAATATCTACTTAGGTCTAAATGATAACTAATATAATAAAAAGGCTAACGAACGTTAGCCTTTTTATTTAAAAGTTACTTAAAAAAACAACTCTATCTTTATTTTTTATAACGTTATTAGATACTATTTTTTGCTTGTGACCCGTCGGTTTACAAAAATATAATATACAAACCAATTGTCATTAATATCACTAGGAAGCCACATACTTTAACTGATTTAGACGATTCAAGGTTTATCTCAGTATTTACTGGCATTTCAACAGGTTTATCAAGCGGTTTAACTAATGTTGCTATCGTACAGTACGCCATAATAATAACGAAACAAATAGCCATGCGATCTAAGAAAGCAATTTCATTAGAGAACCATAAGCCAGCATCAACAATGATATCGCCAACCCCCCACTTTATAACTCCATATAAGAATATGTTGAGTAATATACACTGCCAACCCAAAAAGCGTGGAGCCCGAGGTACTAGCATACCAAAAACAAAAATCGCAATAATACCTGAGCTAATAAAACCTTGAAATTCTTGAATATAACTAAATATAGCATTAAAGTTAGCTAAATTAGGGGCGATAGTCGCAGCTATAAGTGCAAATAAAACCACAAAAAACTTACCTACTTTTGGTAGCGACTCATCTGGAGTATTGGGTGCTACTTTTTTATAAAGATCCATAGTAGCAATTGTTGAAGCTGAGTTAAGTATTGATGCTAATGAACTTACGATAGCACCAAAAATAGCGGCTAAAATAAACCATGAGACCCACGGATAAGGTTTAATTAAGTTCTTTAATAAAACCGGAAATGCTCCATCAAAATCGTAACCACCGCCAGTCGTTGCTAATTGTTCATAATATAAATTAAAAGCTAAAATCCCTGGGATAACCACAATAAATGGAATTAGTAATTTTAGAAAAGCAGCGAAAACTATACCTTTTTGACCTTCTGCCAACGATTTAGAACCTAGAGCTCTTTGAATAATGTATTGGTTTAATCCCCAGTAGAAAAAATTAGGTAACCATAAACCAATAACTAAGGCAGACCAAGGGATCTCAGCATCGTCAAGAGGACGAATCATGTGTAATTTACCACCTTCGGCAGCTGTACCACCATTAAGCAGTTGAAATCGTTCCCAGCTGCCTGCATTTTGTAGTTGATCAACGGTTACTTCTTTTAAAGTAGCCGTTTTAACTAATGATGCGGGATCTGCTACGCCCAATGCTTGAAATGCTAGGTAAGCAACAATACTACCACCAATGATTAGGGCTGCGCCCCACACTAAATCAGTCCATACACAGGCTTTTAAACCACCAACAAAAACATAGCCCGCAGACAATACAGCGATTAACCAACACGAAGCGGTTAAGTTACCTAAGATAAAGACCTCTGGGTAATAGCCAGAAATAACCTTAGCGCCAGAATAAATAACAGAAGCAGTAGGCACACCAACCAATATCACTAACGTTGCTATTGCCATCACTGTTCTAGAGCTACTGCCATAGCGGTATTCTAAAAATTCAGGAACGGTGTAAATACCAGCACGTAAAAAACGAGGTAAAAATACAAAAGCAACCACAACTAATGTAATAGCTGCCATCCATTCGTATGAGGCTATTGCCATACCTAACCAATCAGCGGCTTTACCTGACATACCAACAAATTGTTCAGTTGAAATGTTAGCAGCAATTAATGAAAAGCCAACTAAATACCACGTTAGTCCTCTACCGGCTAAAAAATAAGAGCTACTAGATTGGTCTTCGGCTCCTGATTCACTCTGTTTACTTTTCCATATCCCCATTCCTATAACGCTGGTTACAGCGATGACGAAAAGTGTTATTTCAATATAATTCATATTATTATTTTTTCTCTTTGATATTAATTAAAATAGACTACTTCCATAGCCTAAAACTCAGATCTCAAGGCTTGTACCCGTATAATTCAAGCGCCCTAAAGCAAGCCTTAGTAACGGGTATAAGTTCTTAATCAGTAGTGCATAACTCCCCCAAGCTACACTATCACCTCAATTTATCTATAAAAAGACTTATTTACCTATAATTTAAATTAAAGTGATTATTTACCTAATCTAAGCAAGGATTGAGCTAGCACCTTCTTCCGCCGAGCATACAAAAACACTTGGGGCCAAGCCTGTTTTAGCTTCATATTGGTTTTCAACTGCGGCAATAACTTTATCTACCAATGCATTAGGGATTAATGAAACTACACAACCTCCAAATCCGCCACCGGTCATACGTACACCGCCTTTATCACCAACAGCTGCTTTCATAATGTCGACTAAGGTATTAACTTCACTTACCGTAATATCAAAATCATCACGCATTGATGCATGCGATTCAGCCATTAGTTTCTGTAAAAGAGGCATATTATTGTCTTTTAGTGCTTTTGCAGCGGCTACAGTTCTATCATTTTCAGTGATAACATGTTTTGCACGTTTAGCTGTTATTGGATCTAACTCATCTTTTCTGCTGTTAAACATTTCTATACTTACATCGCGCAATGCTTTAACACCAAAAAAATCGGCTGCGGCTTCACATTGTTCACGGCGAGTATTGTATTCGCTGTCAACTAAGCCCCGTTTTTTATTTGTGTTAACAATAACAATTGAGACATCTTTGGGAATTGATACAGGTGTTGTTTCAAGGCTACGACAATCAATAAGGAGTGCATGCTCTTTTTTAGCTTCTGCTGAAATTAACTGATCCATAATTCCGCAGTTACAACCTACAAACTGATTTTCAGCTTCTTGACCGTTTAATGCGATATCTTGTTGGCTAATATTTAAGTTGTATAATGCTTTAAATGTTTGACCAATAACTACCTCTAAAGCTGCAGATGAGCTTAAACCGGCACCTTGAGGAACGTTACCACTTACTACAATATCAGCACCTTTAAATGTATAACCGCGAAGTTGAAGATGTTTAACTACGCCACGTATGTAGTTAGCCCAATCTTTATCAACAGGCTTGATAGATTGCGTTAATTCAAACGTGTCCTCATCACCTTGATAGTCAACTGATACCACACGAACGGTATGATCATCACGTGGGCTGGCCACTACAACAGTTTGATAATTAATCGCGCAAGGCAAAACAAATCCATCATTATAATCGGTGTGTTCTCCAATTAAATTTACCCGCCCTGGTGCTTGTATTTTATGACTACCTGCGTAACCAAATGTTTTTTCAAATGTTGTTTCTACATTTTTTAGTAATTCTTTTGACATTGTTTATCTACCATTCAATCTGTTAATTTTATGAAAATGTTTAGGTTAACTGTTTATTACTCACTTAAATAATGCACATCACTTACAGCTCTTAATTTTTCAGCAGCTTGCTCGGCAGTTAAATCACGTTGTGATTCTGCCATCATCTCGTAGCCCACCATAAATTTACGTACTGTGGCAGAACGTAAAAGTGGCGGATAAAATAAGGCATGAAGTTGCCAATGCTCAATGTCGCTACCATCTTTAAAATACGGTGCGTAATGCCAGCCCATTGAGTAAGGGAATGAACATTTGAATAAGTTATCGTAACGGCTGGTTAATAATTTAAGAGCAAGCGCTAAATCATCTTTTTGCGCATCGTTTAACTCTTCAAAACGTTTTACGTGCGTTTTAGGCATTAGCATGGTTTCAAAAGGCCAAGCTGCCCAATAAGGAACTACGGCAATCCAGTGTTCTGTATCAACTACGGTGCGACTACCATCGGCCATTTCAGCTTTAACGGTATCAAGTAATACGTTACTGCCATGTTTTTCGTAGTAATCGAGCATGCATTTGTTTTTATTGGATACTTCGTTTGGTAAAAAACTATTAGCCCAAACTTGACCATGGGGATGTGGTTGTGAACAACCCATCACTTCGCCCTTATTTTCAAAAACTTGTACCCACGGGTAATCAGCTTTAAGGCTGTCTATTTGTTCAACCCATGTATCAACTACACCACGAATAGCTTGGTTAGAAAGCTCAGGTAAAGTTTTGCTGTGATCAGGAGAATAACAAATAACTCTGCTTAAACCGCGAGCACTTTGGCTAATAAAAACGTTATTTTCATTCTCAGGAGAATCTGGTGTATCTTTTGTTAAAGCAGCAAAGTCGTTTGTGAAAACAAAAGTACCGGTATAATTTGTATTTTTATCACCTGAAATACGTTCATTACCTGGGCATAAAAAACAATCTTCAACATAGCTAGGTAATTTAGTATTTGAAACTTCTTCATCTTTACCCTGCCATGGTCTTTTAGCTCGATGTGGAGACACCAAAACCCATTGACCTGTAAGTGGGTTATATCGGCGATGTGGGTGTTCAGTAGGGTCAAAATCAATAGTCATTGTTTAAAAATATCCATTACAAGTATAATAATTAGCCATAATGTAAACGTTTACAATTTTCAATGCAAGCCTTTCATTAATATACCCATCACACTTCCAGATGCAGGTTCAGCAGCTTGATGTTTGATGGGTATAAAAACCGTATGCATTGATTAACGGTTTATATAATGCCAGTATTGCGACATAGTAAAGTCGATAAAAATGTAAAATCACCTATGCCAACCATTAAAGATGTTGCTCGTTTAGCGGAGGTTTCTGTAGCTACTGTTTCAAGAGTAGTGAACAACGCTCCTAAAGTAAGCGAGAAAACTAAACATAATGTTAACAAAGTAATGGATGACTTAGGTTACACTCCCAATGCGAATGCTCGTGCTTTGGTGATGCAAAAAAGTATGACTATGGGTGTGGTTATCCCTGATTTAACCGACCCATTTTTTGCTTTACTTGCTAATGGTGTAGAAGAGGCAGCACGTGCAAATAAAATGCAACTTTTACTAAGTACAGGAATGATCGATTCCGAATCTGAGCGCAAAGCAATCACACTTTTAATAGAACAACAATGCGATGTATTAGTTGTACACAGTAAAAAATTGTCCGATGAAGAAATTATCAAGCTTGCTCATAGAAAACCCGGCTTGGTATTAATTGATCGATACATAAAAGAAATTGCTAACCGATGCGTCTGGCTAGACAACTTTGAAGGTGGTAAAACAGCAGCTCGGCATTTGCTTTCCTTACAACATACAGAGTTTGCCTGTATATCAAGTAAATACGAAATTGATGATCCGGAGCTTCGTACAAATGGTTTTAAAAGTGAAATTGAAAAAGCTGGCTATTTGCTCGATAAAACCTTAGTAGGTTATGGAGATCCTAATTTACAAGGTGGTGAAATTGCCACGCAAACACTGTTATCTACAGGGAAAAAATTTACTGCAATATTTGTTTATAATGATGCAATGGCTATTGGTGCAATTTCTACACTAGAAAACAATGGCTTTAAAGTCCCTAACGATATTTCGGTACTAGGTTTTGATGATGTGTTGTTATCTCGCTATTCAAGACCTAAGCTCTCTACCCTGCACTATCCAATTAAAGAAATGGCTATTCAAGCGGCTAACATTGCTTTAAATGTCGTTTCAGGCAACATAAAAGTTCTTCAAAAAAGAGAAGAAAATAAACATGTTCCTATTATTGTTAAACGGGAATCCACCTCACTTAAAAAGTAACGTTATAATAAGTGAGGTGGATCTTTTGAGATAGGTTATGTTAATAACTGGCTTGTTTTAATGTATTAACAGTAAAAGGTGTTAATTGAGTTTTAGTTTTTTCTCTAATATTTTTCATCATATCAACAGAAACTTTAGACGCTTCATTTTGCCAAGCATTTCGAATGTAATTAGCTATATCGGCTAAATCAGTATCGGTAATTTCATTATTGGCAGCTAACTAGGCATGGTCATGTTGCCTTCATATAATTTATTTTTAACCGTTATAGGTCCATCTAAACCACGCAATAAAATTGCACTTAAGCGCTCTGGTAATTTTGTTACCCAGTCACTTTCATTTAATGGTGGTACTATTTTTGAACTTTCACCGTTAACTCCATGACAGCCAAAGCAGCCTGCTTTTGCTTCAAATAGTTGTTTTTCTCTTGTAAAACTTGCGAGTAATTCTTTGTTCATTTGTTTTTTATGAGGCTTTTACTGATGTTTGAAAATACGGCATTAATACTATTCAAATGGGTAGGGGTTAACAGGGTTTGTTGTTCGGCTATATAGTTTTTATAATTTTTTCCTATACTCGCTAAAGTAAATTCGGTAACACCAAATGCGTTGGTTAATGTTGTTATAACTTGATAAGCTTTATGTGTTCCAGCCGCTAACATAAGGTCATTTACTGTTTCTCTGTTTGCAGTTTTAGCTTCGTTTTCTAACCATTGTACAAGTTGAGTATTAGTTTTTATTTGTCACTTACTCGGTAAACAGAGCGTTTTATTTTCGAGTTGAAAACTGTGTTTTTTTTGTGAATGAGCGGCTTGTTTAAGTAAATCAACATCTAGTGCGTTCAATCCTTCTAAAGCCCATAAAGCTTTAATTTGAGCTAAATGATCAGTATGTGAAATAGCCATGGTTTTTAAAGCGTTAATAACAGATTTTATCTTGTTTCATTACAATAAGTTGTTTTGCAGTATCTCTGTGCCAACCGTTACTGTGCGATAAAAATGGAACAAGCTGTGCTGCTGAAAGTTTATGTAAATAAGTTACTTTTTTTAATTGTGTATTTTCTTTAACCGATTGATTTTTTTTAGTATCAGTGCCCTTATATTTTATACGGTATAAACGTCCAATATGTTGATTACGCTGTAAATCTCTACTTTTAATTTGATCAGCAAGGTAGGGATAATTACAAACTCTAAATTTGAAATAAAAAAACCGCTAAATAAATTAGCGGTTTCTTAGAATGTGGCGGTGAGATAGAGATTTGAACATGTTTCATTACGCGTTAAGTTATATATCCAGACTCGGCGAGATTAATCAAATATTCCTCCACTCCAAGCCCTTTCGCTGGTATCTATTTCCATTTGATAACCGTAAACGTGACTTTTCTTATTTAAATTACTTCTAAATTGAATTCCTGAATTGATATGGGTATCTGCTTTAACATCTGTTTCAAAAATAAAGTCACTGTAAACCTTATTACTAACTAAAAACGTATTCATTTTACTAGCAACACTAGTGCCTATAACGGTATTGTCTTCAATATGATAAGTTGAAGATCCGCCTATGATTTTCCATTGAGACAGATCGTTCTTTTCAATTAACGGCAGCCAAAGGGGTGATGTAGAAGGCTTAATTGTTTTATTACTTACATGCTGAGCATTATTATTTTTAGCTTCATTTTTAGCTTGGGCGGATAGTACAAAAGCTGTAAAACACACTATGACTAATGCACGTACTACGTACAAAAATTTTCTCATCTGTGCTAACCTAAACAGTAAATACTTTTAAAATTTGACTTACCTTACACATAAATTATCAACAAATCATTCCCTTTATATTTAAATAGCATAAATTTTTAATACTTCATTGCTGCGATATTTAATAAATATAAGCCAGAAAATATGAAAAATAATATACCTATTAAAAATAGTTTTATAACATCGTTTTTATATATAGTTTTTCCACAACGTTATGTCTATAGAAAAACGTTTAACGAAGAGTCATTCGTTTCAGAATACATTAGCAAGATTCATCAGAATAGAAACTACTCAGGCTTATTGACGGGGGTCTCTGGTGTTGGCAAATCATATTTGGCTAAGACGTATACCCAACAATTCCCTCAATCTGAGTTAGATGAAAAAAATATTATTCCAGTGCTTTACGTTAAGTTAGGTGCAACATCAACTCCAACTGACTTGCTTCATCAAATTTTAATGGCTTTAGGGTGCACTGTAATGAACAGCAAAGAAAGGCCTTATACTGCACTTGAACGTTTGTTACATCTACTCAATGAACAAAGTGTTGAGCTTATTATTATTGATGAGGTTCAAGAGTGCTTACCTGATACAGACGGTATCAGAGCTCAGCAAATGGCAAAACAATTTGCAGGTCTAGTAGACAAAGCTAGCATCCCTGTAATTTTAATGGGAACACCATTGGCTAAAAGAATTATCGAACTCGCCTACAAAGGTGGAGATAAAGAAGAGCAATTAAGCCGTCGTTTTCTAGCCCCACATCAACTTAGTCCCTGTCCAAGCCAGTGCCTAGCTTGGATAAACATGGTTAATTTTTATCAACTTAAATATGGCTTTAATAGGCTAACGGCTCAGTCACATAAAGACTTACTCAACCGCATTTATATTGCAACAAATGGCATGCATGGGCTTCTTAATAAGCTTTATGCACAGATGTTACCCGCTGATTACAAGAATACAGCTCAGTACATAAGAGCATTTGAAGAAGCGTATAAATTTGCTATCAGAAATAGCGAAGACAACCCATTTAATGCTGACATGATTAATGCACAGCAAACTGAACGAAATATTGAAGATTTAGATCGCAAGTTAAAGGAAACGTTCACACATGGCTAGGTTACCAATTCGAGTTAGGCCTTTCGTTGGAGAAAGCCAGGCTGGCTACATTCTTCGTCTTGCAATGCGAAATGGTTTTATGAAACCAGAAGACATTGTTAATAAGAAAGTATTTAACTTAGCAATTCGCAATAATCTAAAAAAAGCTGATATCAACAATATCAGCTCACTCATATAGCTAAATAAAAATAATATGGCATAATACACAGATGGGATATAGTTTAGATTTTCGCCAACGCGTTTTGGCGT
>ENA-ORXU01000216-ORXU01000216.1-marine-metagenome-genome-assembly--contig:-NODE-216-length-73532-cov-5.196106_pt1 | contig 73532 bp, 74 predicted proteins | sample MGYA00237869_ERZ511484 | MGnify/ENA metagenome assembly ERZ511484 | reverse complement strand
ACGAGAGGACCGGGGTGGACATTCCTCTGGTGGAGCTGTTGTCACGCCAGTGGCATTGCAGCGTAGCTATGAATGGAAAGGATAACCGCTGAAAGCATCTAAGCGGGAAACCTACCTCAATACGAGAGCTCCCTTGAGAGTCGTGGAAGACCACCACGTTGATAGGCTGGGTGTGGAAGCATGGTGACATGTGAAGCTTACCAGTACTAATAACTCGATTGGCTTGATTCTTCGATCAGGCGCCCATGCGCGTTGGCCAGCACAGCCAGCGTGACAGGCAGTCCAAACATCCTACATCGGGATGTATGGACGATACGTGCTAGAACGATATCTTCTTTACAACATACATTGCGCCCCCGCGATAACCGGGTGGTTATAGCAAGGGGTCCCCACCCGATCCCATCCCGAACTCGGTCGTTAAGCCCCTTTGCGCTGATGGTACTACGTCTTAAGGCGTGGGAGAGTAAGTCGCTGCCCGGTTTTCCCGGTGGCGTGGTGTGTGACACTAGACTTCAATGCCTCCAATACGATTCAAGACAATAACCCCGCGGTGCAAGCCGGCGGGGTTTTTTGTTGTCTGAATTTCTGGTCTTTTCACATCTTACGGGAACGGAGCCTGAGCCTGCACATTAGAACATATACAGAACATATGAGGAGGCCATCATGACCGATGCCAAAACTGACACACACATCGACAAATCCGATATTGGCGGAAATGCGAAAAAAGATCCCGACAATTGGGTCACGGGCGATGAGGCCATGACCGGTGCGCAGAAGAGCTATCTCATGACACTGTCCGAGGAGGCCGGCGTAAAATTCGACGAAAGCCTCACCAAAGCCGAAGCCAGTGTCCGCATCGACGAGTTACAGAACAAGACCGGACGTGGAGAAGGTTGAGCCTAGCTTATGGCTGTACGGTTAGACGTTTCAGGTCTTGAAGCAAAAATCTCTGTGCCACCGGACGTATTGCAAGTTCGGTCGTGCGCGGGGATCGCTCGGAACCGTGGCGTGGTGCGATGGCTTCAATAGTCTTTCGATGCTGTCGCGGTCGTTGACATGTCGTGAAATCAAAATGTCGTTGCTATCGCTCAGGCCGAGCAGGCCACGATCAAACATCCAGTGGACGGTACCGGACAGCGCGATCCCGTTGGCTGCAGCGTCCGGGCCATTCGCGGCTACCGGACGGATATGTGCGGCTTCGACTTCTGCGCGACCGCCGCCATTAATAAACTTCATGCCTGTGAAGGCACAAGTTTCATCATAGGCCTGAAGAACAACCTTGCGAAAGGCTCGATTGCGCAAGGTTTGATTTTGAAGTTTTTGGCGGACGACTCGTTCTTCCGGTCCTTCGGGAAGGCTATCGAAGAGGTCGGATCGCTCGCGAACAGTTTTTGTCTGGTCCTCATCGATGAGATCACCCTTTCGCGGCAGCAATGCGTCCTGTTCGTCCAGGAGACCGCGATCGAGAATAGCATGAAAGTCCGCCGCCGATATTGGCCGAATGGCCCTTTGCGCGAGCCCTGAGATCTTTCCGTTTGCGTTTAACAGTCCGGTTTCGACCAATTTGCCAGCGTCCCGGAAAGCGACCGAAGACGGAAATTCAAGATAGCTGCCTTGATCAATAATGGCGCGCCATCTTTCGTCGACAGCGGGATCTAGCTTTATGTCTCGCACACGGGCCACCGCGTAATAGCCCCGCGTGTCAGGAACCTTTACCGGCTCATAAAATACCACCCACGAGCCGCTGATGGCACGCGCCGCCTTTAGATAGGTTCGTGGAAATTGGTAATACTGGGAGGGATGATCGTCATAAGGCGAATTTGCCTTGTGAATGAAAACGCCAAACGCCACCGGTCCGCTCTAGTGCCATCCGGGGCTTCGTCAAGATTTTGCCCGTTACCCAAAACTGACGAAGCGCTCGCAACCTCCAAGATACGCAGCGTCAGCCAGTAAAAAAGCCCCACCTTGCGGCGGGGCTTGTCTTTGGTTGCGGGGGTAGGATTTGAACCTACGACCTTCAGGTTATGAGCCTGACGAGCTACCGAGCTGCTCCACCCCGCGTCACTGCTTACTGTCTCCAGCAAGGGGCGTGACATAGAGAGCGCGGGAGCGGAGTACAAGCGAAAATGCTGTAAAGCACTGTTTTAGGCAGGGCTGGACGAAATGGTCGCCCCTTGCGCTGGCACGCACTCAGGCTCACATTATTACCATGACCCGCACGCTTTTCCTTATGTCGACCGTCCTGCTTATATCGGCATGTGGCGGTGACGGGGATGGCGAAAGCGCGACCACACAAGACGACAGCGCCAATGCCTCCCCGATCGCCGTGATCACGCTCAGTAATGCAAGCCCTGTCGAGGGCGAGGCCGTTACCTTCGATGCAAGTGGCTCATCCGATCCGGATAGCGATACGATCAGTTTTCTCTGGCGACAGGTCACGGGCCCCGACATGGAGTTTGATGAAAGAGCGCCCAGCATCACCATCATGCCGGAGGTCATGGCGGACACCCGCTTCGGCTTCGAGCTGACGGTTACGGATGGCCGCAAGGACGCGTTTGCGAACACGGCAATCGATATTGCCAATACGCTGACACTGCCGCGCGCCAATACGCAGTTTACGGGCGCGTTCGCACGGTCGGATATCGATGCCAATGTCCCTGCACGGCATATCATGGCTTTCACGGATCGCGCGGAACGCTTTGCAATACTTTACGGGAATGAGGGTGACAGTCTTGCCCTGCGCGAGGTCGAGCGCACGGGAAGCACTATGACCGTTCCGGGCGGAGACCCGTTATACGATCTCGCACCGGACGCCGAGATCGAAATTTCCAGCACACAGCTGATAGTCACGGAGCCGTCCAGCAACCGCATTAGCGTCTACGTGCGCAATGGGGTCAATCGCTTCATTAGAGACAGCGAACTGACCCTGTCCGGTGTGGCGGCAACGCTTGGCGTCTCGCGTCCCGGCCGGCAACGCATTGTCGTGGCATCCACCAATGGTGGGCTCCTGGAAGTCGACGCGGCGACGGGTGCGAACCCTGCTGCAAACATTTCCGATCAAGCCTATATTGCTCTGCACCCCTGGGCCCGCGCCCGTATGGGAGCAGCTGCAACCGGATTGGCGGCAACACCGGAATTTTATGCCGTTGCCCAAGGGGGAGAGGCGGTCGATATTTTCGGGACTTCCGATGACCGGATCCTGCGCGTGGACAGCCTCTCTATCGCAGGCCTGACGGGACTCGATTTCGTAGCCTCCGCCATTATCGGCACGGATGTCGTACTGCTTCATACCGATGTGGAGCCCGGGGCGGGCGTGACGCGACGCGGGCGCAATGTGGCGACCTTCGCGACCTGGGATATAGAGGCAGGCGATTGGCAATCGGCCCAGCGTGAATGGATCGGCCCGCGCCCCGCCCGCATCGGGGCCGAGCAATCCTTTGGCGAACGTGTGACCCTCTTCCTGCCGGAGTCCGGACCCGAGGGTTATGCGGTCACCAGCGGCTCTGCAGCGGGCCTCACAGCTATCCCCGACAGCACGGATGTCGGAGGCTTCATCGAGTTCGGCCTAGGCGCGAGCGATATAGCGGGCGGGCCGAGCATATCGTCAGGCAGCTTTGTTGTAACCTATCCGGAACGCGACGCACTGGGACTCTTTACCCGCTAGGGAACGCTCCGCACAGCCCCGCGTAACTCCCGGTATGGGCGCACACGACACCGATATAGACAGCGCCCCGGACGCTGGCTCTAACAATGACGATAGCTCTCATAAAAACGACACAACAGATGATGACGCGGCCTCCGATACCCGGACCGACCTGACTCAGGGCCCGATCTGGAAAGCGCTCGCCGTCATTGCCGGGCCCTTGGTGTTGGGCCTTGCGGCCATACTCAGCGTCGATCTGGTCGATACCTACTTCATCGCAAAGCTCGGCACGCAACAGCTCGCGGCGCTCTCCTTCATCTTTCCCGTAGCGGTCATCGCGACTGGCATCTGCATCGGGCTTGGCGCGGGCGCGGCGTCGGTCGTCTCCCGCTCTATCGGCGAGGGTGAGGACGAGGACGCACGCACCCTGTCCCTGCATTCCATATTGCTCGGCCTGGTCATCATGATCATTGTCAGCATCGCCGGTTTCCTGACTATCGATCCGCTCTTTTCGGCCCTGGGCGCGTCCGACACCGTGCTCGACTATATCCGCCAGTATATGCGCATCTGGTGGATCAGCATGCCGTTTCTGGTGCTCTCCATCGTGGCGCACAACATCGTGCGGTCTGTGGGCAACTCCACATGGCCGAGCCTTATCATGGCGGCGGCGAGCGTTCTCAACATCGCGGCCACGGCGGCGCTCGTGTTCGGGTTCTGGATCATACCGGAACTCGGTGTCGCCGGGGCGGCCGCCGGCACGCTCATATCGCGCGTAAGCCTCGTCTGGGTCAGCTTGTGGCTCATCACCTCGCATGTCGGCATGGTCAACTGGCACCTGCCATCGCTCAAGACCCTGATCCCCTCCTGGATCAAGGTCGCGCGCGTGGCGGGCCCGGCGGCCCTCGGCAATATGGTGAATCCGTTCTCCATCGCTATCGTCACGGCCATCCTCGCGGGCTTTTCGGAAATTGTGGTCGCCGGTTTCGGTGTTGCCACACGGGTCGAATCCATTGCGACCATTCCATTGCTCGCCATGAGTGCGGCTCTGGGGCCGATCGCCGGACAAAACTGGGGCGCGGACAAGCCCGACCGTATTCGTCAGACCTTGCGTCTTTGCTTTATGCTCAGCCTGGGGTGGGCGGTCTTATTGGCCGCGCTGTTCTGGTTTTTCGGCGAACCGATTGCGCAGGTCTTTTCGTCAGAGGAGGATGTCGCCAAAGAAGCGGCCACCTATCTGCGCATAGTGCCGCTATCGCTTTTCGGGTTTGGCGTGGTTGTGTGCGCAGCGGCGGCATTCAATGCCATCGATCAGGCGACGCGCGGCCTGATCTATTATGTCGGGCGCTCGCTTATACTCTACATTCCGCTTGCCTGGATCGGCTCGATCATTGCCAAGGAACAGGGCATCTATTTCGGGATTGCAGGCGCCAACGCCGTGGCCGGGCTGATTGTCGGAGCGTATGCACTATGGTGGTTTCGCGATCGAAGAGACGATGACGACCCTATGGCGGAGAGATAAACCCTAACCCCGCTCGTCGCGCACCTCGATGCCGTTCGTGCGCAGCGCGTCAATCAGCTCGCGCCTACGTCCCGTACAATGATCGGGAAGCTCTCGCACGCTTCCACTTCGTAAATGCAGGCGGATCACATCCGGCCCTTCGCAATTGGAATGCATGCTCACCCAGAGGATACGCTCCGGCGCCAGGCGCAAATCCCAGCTTTGTCCGTCATGAAAATAGATTTCCGTCGCACTTATGCGCCAGCCGCCTTTTCGTTCGGCCAAAAAGCTCGCAAGCGCAAGAATACCGACGCCTGCGAGTAAGGCCGACCAGACCCACGGCGCGCCAGCCTGCTGGCCGATAGCGGCCATTGCAAAACACGCCATGACCGCGCCCGCCGTTAGCCAGTTGCGCGTCGTCTGTTCAAAATGTCTAACCTGTTCTGCCATGACACAAGCCATAGCGCACACGGCCTGAATGCGAGCTTAACCCTTTGGGCGAGCACCCATTTGTACTGCACCCATCTGACCTTGATGGCGGAGTTTCGCGTCCGCCAGTACAACCGCCATCATGGCCTCGGCGACGGGCGCGGCGCGAATGCCCACACACGGATCGTGGCGGCCTTTGGTCACCACATCGACCTCTGCGCCGTCGGCATCGATGGAGCGTGTGGGCGTCAGAATGCTCGACGTCGGCTTGATCGCAACCCGCGCGATTATGGTATCACCATTGGAAATGCCGCCCTGCACGCCGCCACTATGGTTGGACAGGAACACAGGCGAGCCGTCCTCCATGCGCATCTCGTCGGCGTTCTGAGTACCCTTTAGGCCCGCTACAGCCAGACCGTCGCCAATCTCCACAGCCTTGGCGGCGTTGATGCTCATCAGGGCGCTGGCAAGCTCCGCATCGAGCTTGCCGTAAACCGGCGCGCCCCAACCGACGGGCACGCCCTCGGCATGGATTTCCACCAAGGCACCGACGCTGTCGCCGGACTTGCGGATGTCATCGAGATAATCCGCCCAAAGCACGGCAGTCTGAGTGTCGGGGCACCAGAAAGGATTGCTTGCGCATGCGTTCCAATCCCAGCGCGAGCGGTCGATAGCGTGCTCGCCAATCTGGACGAGGCAGGCGCGGATCGTCACGCCGTCCAACACCTTTCGCGCCACAGCCCCTGCGGCCACACGGGAGGCCGTTTCCCGCGCGCTGGAGCGGCCACCCCCGCGATAGTCGCGGTGGCCGTATTTGGCGTCATAGGCATAATCGGCGTGCCCGGGGCGGTAGCGCCGCTTGATGTCCGAATAGTCCTTGGAGCGCTGATCCGTGTTCTCGATCATCAGGCTGATGGGTGTGCCCGTCGTGCGGCCTTCGAATGTGCCCGACAGTATCCGCACGGCATCGGCCTCTTTGCGCTGTGTCACATATTTGGATGTGCCCGGCCGCCGTGCATCCAGAAATGGCTGGATATCGGCCTCGGTCAGCGAGAGACCCGGTGGGCAGCCATCCACGACCGCCCCGATAGCAAGTCCGTGAGACTCGCCCCAGGTCGTAAAGCGGAAGAGGTGGCCGAAGCTGTTATGGCTCATGGGAAGAGGTTAGCAGTCTGGGAGCCGGAGGCTACGGGAAAAGCGAAGGAATGGCTCCCGGGCTCGACCCGGGACCTCCATCGTAGGTGAAGGGGTTCAGTGTATTGCCATCCCGAGGGAGGTCCCGCGTCAAGCGCGGGAGCTTATGTTGGCGGCTCCTACTCTTCTTCTTCGCCTATGATCTTTTGCCCGTGCTTGCGGGCATAGTCGCGTGTGTCTTCCTTCGTCATCATGGTGTTGCCGGGAACGCCGTCCGCGACGCCGTCTTCCGGCGAAGCAGTGTCATCGGTTCCGGGTTCATAAACCGTGGTGCGACCAGGTGTCTGGCCTTCGGGGTAACGTGGCGTCTTGGCGCCGATGGCGCCATCGAGCGACTCTTTGGAGGGGAGGGTGTTCTGTCCGGACATGGGGTCTCCTGCTTGGGTTCAACTTACCAACGGTGGAGAGCGCCAACGGTTTCCACTCATTGACACTCCGACACCCCATCCCTACCTCCATCATTCGAGCGCCAATGACACAGCGCATTCTTTGCGCGCCTTTTCAAGCGCCACCATCCGAGATTTTCCGCACCTTCCGGGCCTGATGCCCGTGGCTTGCGCTTTCGCCCATCGATCGGCACATCATGACCAGTTTTTCAGACCTCAACCTTGCCAGCCCGCTGGCCAAGGCTCTCGACGCGCTCGGCTACGCCGAGCCCACACCCATTCAAGTCCAGGCCATCCCGCATATGCTGGAGGGTCGCGACCTTCTCGGCATCGCGCAGACGGGCACGGGCAAGACGGCGGCGTTCGCGCTGCCCGCGCTCAACCATATCATCAAGGAAGACCTTGAGCCGCCCAAGCGCGGTGCAACCGTGCTGGTACTTGCGCCCACGCGCGAGCTGACCGGACAGATCGCCGACAGCTTTCGCGATTACGGACGGTTTATCGAGGGCCTGGCCATCACCAAGGTGACGGGCGGCGTGCCTATCAACCGCCAGATCAAGAACATCGTGCGCGGCTCCGACGTTCTGGTCGCTACCCCGGGTCGCTTGATCGACCTGCTCGATCGCAAGGCGGTCAAGCTGTCCGATGTCAAAGTGCTGATCCTCGATGAAGCCGACCAGATGATGGATATGGGTTTTATCCATGCGCTCAAGAAGATCGTCCCGCTCCTGCCGAGTGAACGCCAGACCTGCTTTCTGTCCGCCACGCTCCCGCCCAAGATCAAGAGCCTGGCCAACAGCTTCCTGACCAATCCGGTCAAGGTCAGCGTGACTCCGCCCAATACCACGGCCGAGCGCGTGACGCAGTCGCTGACCTTTGCGACCAAGGAGCAAAAGGTCATGCTGCTGGCCGACAACCTGTTACGCGACGATGTGGAGCGCTCGCTCGTCTTTACGCGCACCAAGCACGGCGCCGACCGCGTTGTGAAACGGCTGGCCATGAATGGTCTTCCCGCTGTCGCCATCCACGGAAATAAAAGCCAGGGCCAGCGCACACGCGCGTTGGAGGCGTTCAAGTCCGGCAAGGTCGATATCATGGTCGCCACCGATGTGGCTGCGCGCGGTATCGACATCCCGGGGATCACCCACGTCTTCAACTATGAAATTCCCAATGTGGCCGAACAATATGTCCACCGGATCGGGCGCACGGCGCGGGCCAATACGGATGGCCGCGCCATTGCGTTCGTTGCCCCGGACGAGCGCCCCTATCTGAAGGATATCCAGAAACTGCTCGGCGAGACCATCCCCGTCGAGCCTATGCCCGAAAACATGGAAGCCCGCATCAAGGTCATCAAGGCACGCGACAAGTCCGAGCCCGTTATTCTTACGCCCGGCCAGGAGCCGCGCAAAGGCCGCGGCAAAGGCAAGAAGAAGAGCCGATATAGCAACTCCAACAAGGGTCACAGGGGTCAAGGCGGTAATGAACGTGGCAATAATCGCGGCAGTGATCGCGAAGGTGAGCGTGGCGGCGAGCGAAGTGGCGAAAGTGGCGGCGAGCGCGTGCGCAAACCCCATCGCGGCCAGTCCGAGGGCGACTCCCGCCCGCGCCGTGAAGACAGGCCGCGCAGCGAGGGTCGCAAGGCTGCACCTTCCAAGGACGGCGGGGGTGCGTTCGAGCGCAAAGCCCCCACGCATGCCCGCAAGTCCAAACCCCCCACGCATGCCCGCAAGTCCAAACCCGCTGGTGATCGCCCCGGTCGCGCTCCCAAAGCCGGTCGCCAGCCCGGTGGCCGTTCATCGACAGCGGGCAGCAAATCCACCGGTCGCCGCCCCGCGCCGAAAGCCAAATCCGGCGCCCGCGACGGCAATCAGCCACCGCGCCGCAGGGGCTAGGGTGTCACGTTTGCCGAGCGGAGACGGCACTTCCAATAAAAAAGCCCCGGCAGTGCCGGGGCTTTTTGCATTGTGATCTTGGCTTTACTGCTCTTGTGGTTTGAACAAGCTTTCCAGCGTGTGTTCCTTTTTTTCCACGGGCTCTTCGATGATCGGCTCGATGGTGGGACTCTCGTCGATGCCCTCTTTTTCGCGGCGCTTGGCCTCCTTGGCCGCGGCCACTTTGACGAGCGCGTCGAGGTCGATCTGGCTGCACAAGCCCAGGCTGACGGGATCGGTCGGTGTGATGGTGGCTGTTTTCCAGTGCGTCCGATCGCGAATGCTGGTGATGGTCGGCTTGGTCGTGCCGATCAGCTTGCTGATCTGGGCGTCTGTGACCTCTGGGTGATTACGCACCAGCCAAGCGATGGCGTCCGGGCGATCCTGGCGGCGAGACAGCGGTGTATAGCGTGGGCCCCGGCGCTTTTTGACGGTTTTAGGGGCCAGGCTCGCCGCCGTCTCGAAGGTGGTCGCCTTCATGGCGTAATCGTTGTCTTTCTCGGCTTTCTCGATCTCTTCGCGGGTGATTTGGCCATTGGCGATAGGATCGGCACCCCGAATTCCGCTTGCCACGTCGCCATCGGCAATGCCTTCGACTTCGAGCGGGTGCAGACCGCAGAAATCACTGATTTGCGTGAAGGTCAGGCCTGTATTGTCGATAAGCCAGACGGCGGTCGCCTTGGGCATGAGAATCTGAGTCATATGCGTCTCCTTTTGACCCGAAATCCAGAAATCGGGCAAAAATAAAACCCCGCTCGGCGGGGTTGTGGGCTGGCCCGGAGGGGCAAGTTGGAAGTAACGTAAGCCAATACGGCCTCACAATCAAGGAGTTGTGCCATGACGGATACGCCCGACCCGTTCGACCCGGTCGCCTCGCAAAAACCCATTGTGATCGGCGAGGACCTTTACGGCATCAGTGTGCTGGAACTGCGTGAGCGCGTTGCCGTCTTGAAAGCCGAGATTGTGCGCTGCGAAAACGAGATGGGCAAGAAACAGAGTGATCTGTCCGCCGCGCATGATATTTTTAAGACAAAACCTATATAGCGCACATGCGTGGCGGAGTTTGCCGTGCAATGCGCGAACGACTTGGCAAGGGGCTTGCACCGGTCTTTCGCAATAAGGTCATCCTGTCTCCAGGGCGACCAACACAAAGGGCGCAAGCATGATCGATATGGCAGACCGGACGTCCTCTGACATGAGCCCCTCCGACACACTCCGCACGCAAAGCAATACGCGCCTTCTCGAGTTCACGCGATCCGAACTGTTTGCGCGGACATTTCGCGAGGGCATGGATCTTGTCGAAGAAACCGCCGCCTATCTCGACGGGCCCGGTCGTGCCGACGCCAAGCGTCTGGGCACGGACGCAGCGCTGATTTACGCCACCCAGAGTATGCGGCTGACGACGCGCCTGATGCAGGTGGCGAGCTGGCTTTTGGTGCAACGCTCGCTCAAGGAAGACGAGATGGCGATTGCCGATGCCCGCGATGCGAAATATCGTCTGTCCGAAGAGGTGGAGGTCGAGGACGGCCTGAGCTTTGGCGACCTCGCCCGCGTCGCCCACGCCCTTCCGGGCACGCTCCTCGATTTGATGGCGCGGTCCGACACGCTCTACAAGCGCATCACGCGCCTCGACCGCTCCCTCTACGGCTCCATCGCCGCCCAGACCGGCAACACGGTCGCCGACCATATGAGCCGCCTCCGCTCGGCGTTTGACGAAGGGGAGTAGACAGGCACCTAATCCGCTGTCCCGAACAGCCGCCCACGCTCGGTGATCAGCACGATGATGAGGCTCACCACGCCGAGGGCGAGGAAGCCGGTCATAATAGAGGCGACCGTGCCGTCAAAGCGCAAAGCCACCATATAGCCAAGGCCCGCCGCGAGCGTGGTGGTGCAGAAGCCGTAAACGGCGCTGGCTGTGCCCGCGACCTTGCCGAGCGGGGTCATGCCGAGTGCCGAAAAGTTCGCCCCAATCATGCCGAAACAGGCGAAATTGAGCACAAACAGGGTGATGAAGACGGGAAAGCTCTCATCCGAGGTGCCCATGAGAATGAGGTTGAGCGTGGCGAGCGCGACGAAGCTGAGCAGGGCAACATGGCTGATGCGGCGCATGCCGAAACGCTCGACCAGAGTGGAATTGGTCAGATTGGCGATCATGAGCGCGCCCGCGCCCACCGCGAACCAGAACGGGAAGGCCGCTTCGCGGTCGAACACGTCGGAATAGAGCTGCTCGCTCGCCCCGATATAGGCGAACAGCGAACCGAAGATGACGCCGGATGCGGACATGTAGCCAATGGTCTGGCGCGATCGAAAGACTTGCAGATAGCCGTCCAGTAGTTGCGCAGGCTTGAGGCTGCGACGTTCCTCTGTAGGGAGGGTCTCGGGCAGGGCCAGAAACACCCAGATCAGAACGGCGGCGCCGAATATGCCGAGTGCGCCGAAGGTCCACTGCCAGTTCGAGATGTTGATGATGCCCTGGCCGATGGCGGGCGCGAGGATGGGCACGGCCATAAACAGCGTCATGACGAGACTCATGATACGGGCCATGGCGCGGCCCTCCACCATATCGCGCACGATGGAGGTGACGAGCACGCGGATGCCGCCTGCAAATACCCCATGTAGCGCCCGGAGTGCGAGCAAAATCCCGAAACTCGGCGCGAACATGCAGGCAAAGCCGCACAGCGAATAGCCGATAATGCATACGAGCAGGATGCCGCGCCGCCCCAGAGTGTCGGATAAGGGCCCGATCAGTAGCTGCGGAAAACCGTAGCCGATCATGAAGGAAAAGAGGATCAGCTGTTGGCGGTTGCCGGTCACGCCAAAGCTGCCCGCGATATCGTCAAATGCCGGCAGATTGATGTCGATGGCGAGCGCCGACGTGCTCATAAGAGCGGCCATCAGCCCGACCAGCAGCCAGATCGACATGGGCAGATCGGCATTGGCAACCTTGCTGTGCCGGGGCTGTGCGGGAGATGCCATCCGCGCGGCATAGGCGCGGGCGCGCTCGACGCATAGACAATTCGCAACCTTGTCGGGTGACATCCGCGCGCTCCCCGGACTACAGCTGTGCCATGGATGATTCCCCCACAGCAGAGGCGCGCGAGGCGTTCCTCGCCAAGCTCTGGCAGATCGGCCCGGCCATGGTCGCGGGCACGCCGCATGCCAAACCGCTGGGCATGCGCTTCGTCAGCGTGGGCGAGGGGCGGGCGACGCTGGCGCTGGATTACAATGCCGAGCTGATCGGCGATCCGGCCTCTCGCGTTATGCATGGCGGAGCGATCACGACCCTGCTGGATCAGACCGCGGGCTTTGCCAGCGTGGCAGGCTTTGCAAAGCCGATCGGTGTGGCCACGCTCAACCTGCACATCGATTACATGCGGCCCAGTCCGCCCGGCGAGACCGTCATTGCGGTGGCCACAGCCTATAAGGTCACGCGCCATATCGCCTTTGTGCGCGGCATTGCGCATAATGGCGACGAGGACGATCCCGTGGCGACGTGTCAGGCGAGTTTCATGGCGACCCCTCTTTCTGGGACAGGGCCTTGAACGGCAACGTGAGTAAAGTCCTGCAAGACACTGTGCGAACCACGCTCGCGACCTTGCCTTATGCCCGCATGTTGGGTGTGGAACCGAGGTTCGAGAGCGGGAACTTCATGCTGGTCATGCCGTACAAGGCAGATCTCATCGGGAATCCTGTCCTCCCGGCCCTGCATGGCGGCGCGGTGGGTGGCTTCCTGGAGCTCTGCGCGATCATCCAGACGATGCTGGCCCTGCGCGAGGCGGGGCGCGACGAGGTCGCCCAACCCAAGCCTATCGGTATCAGCATGGACTATCTGCGCCGGGGGCGTCCGGAAGACAGCTTCGCGCGCGCCGAGATCGTGCGTCTGGGATCGCGTGTCGCCAATGTGCGCGCCACCGCCTGGCAATCGGATCCGAATGCACCGACGGCCACGCTGCACGGGCATTTTCTGCTGCCATCCAAATAATGGCAGTGCTCGCGCCGGAGCTGACCAAGCGCTGGGTGTGGTCACAGAGCTGGCCCATCGCGCTCGCCAATGCGCTGGGGCCGGTGGTGGGGTTCGTCGATACCCTTGTGATCGGCCGCTTTGTCGGCACATTGTCACTGGCGGGGATCGGGCTGGGGGCGGCAATCTATGGCATCGTCTATTGGGGGTTCGGATTCTTGCGCATGAGCACGGCGGGGCTCGCCGCGCAGTCGGACGGGGCGGGTGATGAGCGGGGCGTGCAAGCGCATATCCTGCGCGCTGTGCCGCTGGGCCTGGGTATCGGTCTGGCCGTGTTTGCGCTGCAAGCCCTGCTGCTGCCGCTTATTCTTGGTATCTATACCGCCGAGGCCGCCATCGAGGATAGCGCGCTGACCTATATTCGGGCGCGGCTTTGGGGTCTTCCGGCAACGCTCGGCACGATCGCGCTGATGGGGTGGTTTGTCGGGCTCGGGCAGGCAGGGAGCGCGTTCCGGCTGCAGCTTGCGCTGAATGCGGTCAATGTCGTGTTGAGCGTGGCCTTTGTGGTCGGGCTCGGCTGGGGGCTGTGGGGTGTGGGGATAGCCTCGGCGATTGCGGAATGGTGCGGTTTGGGCGTGGGTCTGTGGCTGGCAGCACGGTTGATTGCAAAGCGTGGCGGGAGTCGTGTCATCAAGCGGGCGGAACTTCTGGATCGCGCTGCGCTGCGCTCGCTCATGGGCACGAATACCAATATCTTTATTCGCACGGCGGCGATGGTGGTGGGGTTCAACTTCTTTGCCAATGCGGCGGCGGGTGAGGGGGCGACGTTTCTGGCGGGCAACCATATCCTGCTGCAATTCGTGACCATCATCGCATTGGTGCTCGACGCCTATGCCCATACGGCGGAGGCAGCGGTAGGCGCGGCCTATGGCTCTTGCAATCGCGCGCGGTTTGATCGGGCCGTGCGCCTGACGGCGGGGTTCAGCGCGGTCTCGGCAGTGGTGTTGGGCCTAGCGGTTTTGCTGCTCGGGCCGTTCCTGATCGACATCATGACCACGGCCCCGGATGCGCGCGCGAGCGCCAAAACCTATCTGCCCTATTGCGCGCTCGTGCCGGTGCTTGGCTTTGCGGCCTATCATCTGGACGGCATATTCATTGGCGCGACCGCGACCAAGGCGATGCGAAATGCGGGCGTCGCGGCACTGTTGATCTATCTGGTCGCGCACCAGCTGATGACCCCGCTCGGCGCAGACGGCATATGGGCGGCTTTCCTCGTCTATTATGTCGCGCGGGGAATCACGCTGGGCGTATATTTTCCAGGTTTAAGACGGCGCGTGAATGCAAGGTGACTGTCTTTTCAGTGCCCATTCAGAAACGTCGCCCTATAGGGAGAGCATGAAAACGCTCCGCACACTCGCCGCCGCTTTTTTGCTCGCCGGTTCTACGCTTGCCATCGCACAGGTGAACTATCAGCCGACCCAGGTCGCGACCGCTCCGGCGGCCTTTACGGACCGGGCAAATCTTGCCACGGATCTGGCGCGCATCAACGCCACGCTGAACGCGACCAAGACTTTTGCCGGACGCTTCACGCAGCTCAATGCGGATGGCTCCACCGATGGCGGGCGAGTCTATATCGCCAAGCCCGGCAAAGTGCGTTTCGAATATGAAGGACCAATCCTGGTCGTGGCGGACGGCGTGACCATCGCCTATCAGGACAAACAGCTGGAGACGCTCGATCGCGGGCCGCTATCGGCGACCCCGCTCGATTTCTTTCTCAAGAACGATATTGATCTGCTGCGCGACACGGATGTGGTGGGCTTTACGAAGTCGCCGACCGAATGGCGCGTAAGTTCGCGTGATGGTTCCGGAAGTGTGGACGGCACACTGACCATGATCTTCGACGCGACCACGCTCGCCATGAAGGGCTGGATTGTCGATGACGCGCTGGGTGTGCGCACGCAGACCAATTTGAGTGACCTTCGCTATAATGCCGAGCTTGATCCGCGCCTGTTTGTCCTGCGCGATGAAGACCGCCGCGAACGTCGATAGGCGGGACTCCCATATAGGGTCGTGCTAGCGCGCTGTCATGCACTTCACCATTGCCACCTGGAACATCAACTCCGTGCGGCTGCGCCAGGATCAGGTGGTGCGGTTTCTCCAAGAGTCCGATGTGGATATTCTCTGTTTGCAAGAGATCAAATGCCTGCCGGATCAGTTTCCACGCAAACCCTTTGAGGACGCCGGCTGGCCGCATATCGAGGTGAACGGCCAGAAGGGCTACCATGGTGCGGCGACGATATCCAAAGTCCCGCTGGAGCGACTGCCGACATCTTTTTGTCCACTCGATCATGCGCGCCATGTGAGCGTTCGAGTGGAGGTTGGTGGTAAAGACTTCGAGCTTCACAATTTCTATATCCCGGCGGGCGGCGATGTGGCCGACCGCGAGGTCAACGAGAAGTTTGGCCACAAACTCGACTTCATCGAGACCATGCGGTGTTATTTCGCCGAGCGGTTTGCGCTTGGTGACGAGCATCAGGTGATCGTGGGCGATTTCAATATCGCTCCGCACAAAAACGATGTGTGGTCGTCAAAGCAGCTAACCAAGGTTGTCAGCCATACGCCGCTGGAGCGGGGCATCCTCGAAGACCTGCGCCGGAGCCATGGCTTCATCGACACCTCGCGGCTCTTTGCCGACGATGCGGACAAGCTTTATTCGTGGTGGAGCTACCGCGCGAAGGATGTGATGAAGAGCAATCGCGGGCGCAGGCTCGACCATATCTGGGTGTCCAAGGCCATGCGCGAGGCTGTGATGCGCCCGGGCGCGGCGGGACACCACATCCACGTACCCTGCCGGACATGGCATGAGAAACCCTCCGATCACGTGCCAATGACGCAGGTGATCGATCTGGACGCGCTCTAGCGGAACGCCTCCGCTTATAATCAATTAGGTTGATATGGCCCACACCTCCGATGCCCCCGACACCATTAACCGCGTGAGCGTCGACCCGCGCGAGATGGAGAGCTTTACACGCATGGCGGAATCCTGGTGGGATCCGGACGGCATGTTCAAACCGCTCCACATCATGAACGGCGCGCGGATCGGGTTCATCAAACAGACGCTTTGCAATCATTTCGGACGGGATGCGAGTGCCGAGCGACCATTGGAGGGCTTACGGCTACTCGATATCGGCTGCGGCGGGGGATTGCTGTGCGAGCCGATGACGCGGCTGGGCGCGCAGGTGACGGGCGTGGATGCGCTGCGGAAGAATTTGCAGACGGCAGATACGCACGCCCAGGAATTGGGTCTCGAGATCGATTACCGACACGGCACGATCGAGCAATTGCGCGCATCAGGCGAAGCGCCCTATGACGCCGTGTTGAACATGGAAGTCATCGAGCATGTGGCGGGGCCAGCCGAGTTTATGGATGATTGCGCGGCCATGGTGCGGCCCTTCAATGGGGAAAATGGCGGCGTGATGATCTGCTCGACCATAAATCGGACGATGAAGGCGTTCCTGTTCGCCATTGTCGGTGCGGAATATGTGCTGCGCTGGTTGCCGCGGGGCACGCACCAATATGACAAACTGGTCAAGCCGGTGGAGCTGAAACGCTGGATCGAAGCGGCGGGGATGGAGGTGACCGAGCAAATCGGGATGAGCCTGAACCCGCTCAGTCAGGTCTGGTCGTTTAGCGAGGACATGGCGATCAATTATGTGACGGTGGCGGTGCGCCCTCAGTAAGCACACTCGGTTCCTTGACTTGATCCGGGACCTCCCACGTCTTGCACGACCGATGGAGGTCCCGCATCACGTGCGGGAACTTGTGTTCAGGAGAATCTACTCCGCCGCGACCAGTTCTTCGGCTTCGCTTAGGCGCACGCTTAGGAGCTGGCTGACGCCGCGTTCGGCCATGGTGACGCCGAAGATGCGGTCCATGCGGCTCATGGTGACGGGGTTGTGGGTGATGGCGATGAACTTGGTCGCCGTCGAGCGGCTCATCTCGTCGAGCAGGTCGCAATAGCGCGAGACATTGGCGTCATCGAGCGGGGCATCGACCTCGTCCAGCACGCAAATCGGCGCGGGGTTTGACAGGAAGACCGCGAAGATAAGGGCCGTGGCCGTCAGCGCCTGTTCACCGCCCGACAGCAGGCTCATGGAGCCGATCTTCTTGCCAGGCGGCGCGGCCATGATTTCGAGCCCGGCTTCCAGCGGGTCGTCGGATTCAGTCAGCTCCAGGCTCGCCTGACCACCCTGGAAGAGCGTGGTAAAAAGACGCTGGAAATGGCCGTTGACCGTATCGAAGGCCTTGAGCAGGCGCTCGCGGCCCTCGCTATTGAGTTCATCTATGCCCTCGCGGAGTTTCGCGATAGCGAGCTCGAGATCCGTGCGTTCCTTTGTGAGCTCTTCGAGTCGGGCTTCCTGCTCGGCGGATTCTTCATCCGCGCGAAGATTTACGTTGCCCATGCGCTCGCGCTCGGAGGAGAGCTTTTCGACGCGGCGTTCCACGTCGAGCTCGCTCATGGGATTGTCTGCCGACAGCGAGCCGAGATTGGGAGAAAGCTGATCGGGGCTGAGCTGCAGGGTCTCGCCGATGCGGGCGCGGACTTCGGTGATGCGCTCCTGCGCGGCGGTCAAACGGGCTTCGGCCCCGGCGCGGGCTTCACGCGCGGCGGCGTGATCGGCCTCGGCCTGCCGCGCTGCGTGATCGGCTTCGCGGGCCTCGGTCTCGGAATCGGACAGGCCGTCGGAGGCCGCAGACTGACGGGCTTCGGCGGTGGCGAGTTCGGAAAAGAGCTGATCGCGTCGCGCCTTGAACGGGTCGGGCCCGGAAGTCGCACTGTTGAGCTTGGCGCGAAGCGCGGCCTCGCGGGTGGACAGCGACTCCACGCGGTCTGCCGCGCGGCCACCGCGGGTTTTCCACTGGTCGCGTTCGCGGGTGATATCGGCGCGGCGCTTGGCGCGGGCCTCCGCCTCGGACTTCAGCGAGCGGTAGGCGGCGCTGGCATCGTCTGCGGACTTGCGGGCGTCGGCGAGGCGCTGGGCGAGGTCGTCCTGCTCGGCCTGCAGGCCGGAGGTTTCGCCGATGGCGGAGAGGTCGGCCTCGGCCTGATCGCCCTGCTCAGTGGCTTCCTTGAGGTCGGCTTCGAGGCGTTCGACACGCTCGCCCATGGAGCTGCGCTCGCTGGCTTCGCGGGCGATATCGGCCTCAAAGCGGGCGAGGGAGGATTGGGCGCTGCGCTCTGCGGCTTCAAGATTGGGAATGCGTGAGCGGGCCTCGCGCATGGCGGTATTGGCAGCCTCGCGCGCGGCTTTGGCTGTGTCGAAACCGGACTGGGCACGCTCCACGTCGGCCCGGGCTGCGGGCAGGGCGGCATCGATCTCGCGCACTCGGTTCTGGTTCTGGAGCTTTAACGCGGCGGAGGTCAGCGCGCCTGCCGCCATCTCGAATCCGTCCCAGCGCGCCAAGCGCCCTTCGCGGGTGACGATGCGCTGGCCGGGTTGCAGCACGGATTTTGCAGCCTCGAAGGCGTCATCCCGCACGATCCCGACATAGGCGAGGCGGGTGGTGAGTTCGGTCGGGGCGCGGGCGACGTCGGACAGGCGGGTGACGCTGCTGGCGAATGCCATGGGGGCGTGCTGCGCGCCGCGCCAGGTCGTGGGCGCATCAGTATCGATGGAGGCGTCGAGGTCTTCGCCGAGGGCGGCGGCGAGCGCCTGCTCGTAGCCTGCATCAACATGGATGCTGTCGAGCGCCGGAGTGTGGTCGCTGCCCGCATCGCGGCGGAGCATCTTTGCGATGGCGGTGTGTTCAGCCTCAAGCTCCGAGACCGCGCGGCGCGCGGTCGAAAGCGCGGCGCGGTTGGTCTCTATATCGGCGTCCGTGGCCTCCCACGCATCGCGGAGCTTGGATTCTTCTGCGCGGGCGTCCGTCACGGCAGACAGCGCAGATGTGGCGGCGGACGCAAACAGATTGGCGGTGTCTGCGCTCGGGCCAGTGCCGAGACCGTCCAGTCGTGTGCGGGCCTTGGAGAGATCGGATTGCAGGCGCTCAGACCGTGCGCGGGCCTGATCGCGGCGTCGCTCGGCCCCGTCGCGACGAGCCAGGCGGTCGGCATTGCGGCGCGTCATTTCGTTAAACAGCTCTTCCAGATCCGAGCGCGCCTGGAAAGCGGTATTGGCCTTGGCTTCGGCGTCCTGCAGGGCGACGGCGACATCGGCGACGACTTCTAGCTCGGCAAATTCGCGGGCGAGGAAGGCTTCCGCTTCGGCGGCGTCCGTGACCATGGAGGTCTCGCGTTCCAGATCGGCGAGGATCTGTTCGAGAGTAGCCTCTAAGCTCTCGATCTCGGAGCGGGCCGCGCGCTCGTCGCGCTCCAGCGTTTCCTTGGCGGCATTGAGGCGAGCTAGCACGGCAGCCGCGATCATCATTTCCTCGCGCTTGGGCTCGAGTAGGCCGGAAAGCTCCGCGGCTGTGCGGGTCAGCTCCGAGGCGCGCTTGGCGGCGTCGGCGACGCGGGACTGCGCAGCGCGGTTGTCCTCGTCTGCCGTTTGCAAGGTGGCGAGCGCGGCATTCCATCGCTTGAGCCAAAGGAGGGTCTTGTATTCGAAAATCTCACCCGCGAGGCGCTTGTATCTGCGGGCTTGCCGGCCCTGGCGTTTGAGGGTGTGGAGCACGCCCTCGATTTCTCCGATGACGTCATCAAGGCGCGAGAGATTGGTCTCGGCGGCGCGCAGGCGAAGCTCCGCTTCGTGGCGGCGGGTGTGGAGGCCGGAAATGCCTGCGGCTTCTTCGAGAATACGGCGGCGGTTCTGCGGCTTGGAGGCGATGAGCTCCGAAATCTGGCCCTGCCGGACGAGGGCGGGCGAGTTTGCGCCCGTCGAGCTATCGGCAAAAAGGAGCTGCACATCCTTGGCGCGAACGGTCTTGCCGTTTACTTTATATTTGGAGCCGCCGCCCTTCTGGATATGGCGGGTGACTTCGAGCTCGTCCATGTCGTTGAACTGGGCGGGCGCGACGCGGGCACTGTTGTCGATGGAGAGTGTGACCTGAGCGGAGGAGCGACCCGGTCGCTGCTTGGTGCCGTTGAAGATCACGTCGTCCATGGCCTTGCCGCGCATGGCCTTGGCGGAGTTCGCGCCCATGACCCAGCGTATGGCTTCGAGCAGGTTGGACTTGCCGCAACCGTTCGGCCCAACAATTCCCGTCAGGCCCGGCTCTATGATGAAGTCGGTAGCGTCCACAAAGGACTTAAATCCCGCAAGGCGGAGCTTTTCGAACCGAAGTGCGCGTGGGGAGGATTTTGCAGAGCTTGGGGGTAGGGTAGTATCCACGGCGTGCAGGGTCGCCGCCGTGACGTCTTCGTCCGCAATGTCCTTCCCCTCGGACATGGGCTATCCGGCGGGCGAGGCCTTGGCCTCGGCAATAGCGGTATCGAAATCCTCGACGGTGAAGACGCCCTTTTTCAATTCGCCATTGATGATGAAGGTCGGAGTCGCGGCTACGCCAATATCGTAACCGGTTTGGATACGGGCCTGGTATTCCTCGCGCACGCTCTCATTGGCGAGACACGCCGTCATTTCGTCTTCACTCATGCCGCCTTCCTTGGCGAGAAAGACGTATTGGTCGCGAAGCGCGGCAGGGTCCTGGGAGGCATAGGCGAGGATTTCGCTCTGGCGTTCCATCTGCAGCTTGATGGAATCAAAGAACGCGCCGGGGGTTTTGTCATCCGCGCAATTGGCAATCATGACACCGGCATCAAAGAGCTGGATCGGATTGGTCGGGAATTCACGGAAGACGTAGCGGACATCGCCCGTGTCGATATATTTGGCCTTGAAGTCGGGATAGACCGTATTGGCCCAGTTCGAGCAGGCGCCGCAGACAACGCTGGCATATTCGACGACCGTGACAGGCGCATCGACGGAGCCGATGGCATGATCGGTTTCGATCTCAAAAGCCGTGCGGCCATCGCTCGCAGCCATAGGCGTGTTGGTGGCGGTGTCGCCGCAGGCCGCAAGCAGAGTGGCGGCGGCGAGAAAAAGGAATCGTTTGGTCATCTGCACAGTCTCCACGCTTGCCCAAAGGTTAACAAGCGTCCCGTTAGCGAAAGGTTAATATTAACGCCTCGCTAACAGGTTCATAGCTGTGGACGCAGCTAGTCGAGCGCGGCTTCCAGGCTGGCCGCTGTGACATTGGCGGTGGGTTCGCCGTCAATGAAGAAGGCAGGCACACCGGACAGGCCCGCCGCTTCGGCACGCTGCATGGAGCGTTCGATGGAGGCGTAGCTGGCATCGTCCTCGAAACAGGCCTGCATTTCCGCCTCGGTCTCCAGTCCTGCATCCTTGGCGAGCGCGAGGAAGGCGTCGCGCCCCTGACCCGCGGCAAAGGCTTCGCGCATCGCGTCCTGGCCTTCGAACTGGCCCTCGAGGTGTGAGAAATACTGATCCGCGGGTGCGCAATTGGCGAGCATGAAGCCTGCCACGGCGATCTGGCCTGGCGAGGTCGGGAATTCGCGCAAGGCCACGCGCAGCCTGCCGCTATCAGCCAGCGCTTTGACGGCGGGCCACTCCTCTGTGAACCACGCGCCGCAATGTCCGCAGGTGACCGACGCATAGACCACCATATCGGTGGGGGCGTCAGCGGAGCCGTAAATGCGGTCATCGGCTTGAATGGTCATGCCCTCGACCATGGTGGCGTGCTCGGTATCGCCAGCGGTCGGCCCGGAACCCATTGATGGGCCATGATCATGGCCTTCATGGGAATCTTGCGCGAGAGCGGGTGTCACGAGCAGGGCGAGGGGGAGAAGATATTTCAGCATGTCAGGTGTCCTTACTCATGACGGAACGACCGAGGGTTTCCAGGGCCGCTTTTAGGGGCCCGTCCTCGGTATCCGATAGGGTGGATTGCAGTTCGGCTTCCTGTGTGGGGGTCAAACCCCTGAGATTCCGGCCTTTGCGATGGGATTTGGCTGTCGGGAGATCCTGCTTCATCTGACCGTGTGTGACGCGAAGTGCGCTGACGGTATTGGCACCGAGGCGCGCATTTATACGGTCGATAATGCGGCCTGCATCGGCCTGGATTAGTGAGGCTGCAGGGCCCAGCGCCTCGATGGTGAGCGCCGTGCCCGCTTTCGTGCCGGACAGGCGCACAGGTTTAGAGACCTTGGCAAAGCGGCCCGCATAATCGGCCCAACCCTTGGTGATGGTCGCGACCGTGGAGGTCTTGCCGTATTTCTTTGCCATGGGTTTGAGCAGGCGGGTCGTGGAATAGCCCGCACTGCGCATGGCACGCGCTTGCGGACGGGCGCGATTGGATTCGAGCCAATGTTCAACTTTCGCTTTATCGCGCGGGGTCATGGGCCATATGTGGGCGGATGCGGCGCGATGGGCAAGTGACAGACAGGACAGTCGGGGCGTTCCGCGGGGCGTTGCTGGATTGGTATGACGCGGAGGGACGCATGCTGCCCTGGCGCATCCGGCCCGAAGACGCGACTTCGCCCGATGCCTATAAGGTCTGGCTGAGCGAGGTGATGCTGCAACAGACGACGGTCGCGCATGGAACACGTTATTGGGAGGCGTTCGTTGCGGCCTTTCCGGGGGTGTGCGACCTGGCACGCGCGCCGTCGGAACAGATCATGGGTATGTGGGCGGGGCTTGGATACTACGCGCGCGCGCGCAATCTTCATGCCTGCGCGAAGATCGTCTGCGAGGAGTTTGGCGGGGTGTTTCCGGTCACGGAGGCCGCGCTGTTGAAGCTACCTGGGATCGGGCCTTATACAGCGGCGGCAATCGCGGCGATTTGTGCGGGCGCGCCGACCAATGTGGTCGATGGCAATGTGGAGCGTGTGGTCTCGCGCCTGTTTGCGGTCGAGGATGCGCTCCCCAAGGCGCGCGGCGAGCTGAAGCGGTTGGCGGGCGTATTGGTGCGGGACGGACGCGCGGGCGATTACCCGCAGGCGCTGATGGATCTGGGCGCGACGGTGTGCCGTCCGACATCACCCAAATGTTTGCTGTGTCCGGTGACGACGTGGTGCGCGGCGCTCGATCTGGGTGAGGTCGAGCGCTTTCCGGTGAAAGTAAAAAAGGCGCGAGTGCCAACGCGACGCGGGCTGGCCTTTGTGACGCGACGAAAAAACGACGTGTGGCTGGTGCGGCGTCCGGAAACGGGCCTGCTGGGCGGTACACTCGGCTTTCCGACGACGGAGTGGGGGAAGGCTGTCGCGATACCGCGGGGTTGGCAGCGCGTGGGACACATCACGCATGTGTTTTCCCACTTCCGGCTGGAGCTGGAAGTGGTGGACGGCCCCGACGTCATGGGTGACGGCGCGTGGTTTCCCGAGAGCGAATGCGCGCGCCTGCCCACGGTTATGGTCAAGGTGTGGCAAGCGGCGCGGAGGCTGGGGAATTGATTCCTGTCCCGCGCATGGGCAAGAGCGAGACGTGAGCGCTGCGACCGACATTGCCGATATGATGTTTCCGGATAGCGATGGGCGCGAGGAGCTGAGGCTCGTCGCGCCCATGAGCCGGGAGTTGCGCGGGCCTGCGCGTTTGCGCCGCTCGACACTCGTCTATCTGCGGTGGATGGCCGTGATCGGGCAGTCGATTGCCCTGATTTTCGTGGCGACCGGGCTGGATTACGACATTCCGCTCCGGGGGAGTGTTGCGGCAATACTGGCAAGCGTCTTGCTCAATATATTCATCTCGCTCGCCCTGCCGCTCGACCGGCGTGTGGAGGGTGTGGAGGCAACGCTCCAGCTTGGATTCGATATTTGCCAGCTGGGTGTGCTGCTCTATTTCACGGGTGGGATCACCAATCCGTTCGTCATTCTGTTTCTTGCACCCGTCCTTGCGGGCGCGACGACATTGAACCGGCTGACGCTGGCGGTCCTGTTTATGCTGGTGGGAACGGTGGCGGGCATGTTAATCATGTTCCACCATGCGTTGCCATGGGTCACGGGCAGTTTCCACTTGCCGATGATCTATCGCTTGGGAATGTGGGTAGCCCTGATGGTCGGGATCGTATTCACCTCGCTCTATGCGTGGCGCTCGGCCGCCGAGTCGCGGCGCATGTCGGCGGCGCTGTCGGCGACCGAGCTCGTGCTGGCGCGGGAACAGCGTATGTCCGCGCTCGGGGGACTGGCGGCGGCGGCGGCGCATGAACTCGGCACGCCGCTCGCGACCATACAGGTGGTGGCCAAGGAGCTCGCGCGGGAAACAGAGCCCGACACGCCCATCGGCGAGGACGCCAGGCTGATTCTGGAGCAGAGCCGCCGCTGCCGGGATATCCTGACGCAGCTGTCCGCGCGCGGGGATGCCGGGGACATGATGCATGACCGGATCACGCTGGAAGAATTAATACAGGAAGCGATCGAACCGTTCATCGCCTCGAACAAGGAATTCATCATCAATATCGAGGGCCCGGCCCATTTTGCGAGCGCGCGGCCCGATCCGAACATCACCATCCCGCGACGGCCGGAGCTAATCTATGGAATGCGGAATTTCGTCGAGAATGCGGTGAGCTTTGCTGAGGAAACGGTGACTATTACTTCTAAAACGACGTTGAATGCGGTCACGATCTCAATTGCCGATGACGGGCCGGGGTTCGATCCGCTGGTGCGGGCCAAGCTTGGCGAGCCCTATATCAGCTCCCGGCCCGACCGTTTGCGGAAGAAAGGCTTCGCGGCGGGTGGGCTTGGGCTTGGGGTGTTCATCTCCAAGACGCTGATTGAGCGCACGGGCGGACGAGTGCGCTTTTCCAACATCGACCGCAAAAACGGCCAGGGCGGTGGCGCGCTGGTGACGCTTTATTGGCCGAAGGCGGAGCTGTTGCGTCCGGTGTAAGTCGCGTCACCGGCTGGAGCGTGAGATGGGTTGCGACGATGCGTCCACCGCAGGCACTGGAACTCTGCAGGCGGCGGGCTATTCTTTGATCAGGTAAAGAAGCACTTCGTGAAAGGAAATGCGCCATGCCGGATACGGTAGAATACGACGTCCCCGAGGACAACACCCTCCTTTTGCTCGATGATGACGGGCCTTTCCGTAACCGGATCGGTCGCGCGCTTGAATCGCGCGGCTTCAAGGTCGATGCGGTGGAAACGGTTTCCGAGGCCCTCGATCATGCCCGTGCCAACCCGCCCGCATTTGCGGTTCTGGATATGCGGCTGGAGGACGGCAACGGGTTGGATGTAATCGATGCGATCCATCACGCGCGGCCGGACTGCAAAATGGTGATGCTGACAGGCTATGGCAATCTGGCGACAGCTGTGAGTGCGGTCAAACGCGGCGCCGTCGATTATCTCGCCAAGCCAGCCGATGCGGACGATGTCTGCAAAGCGTTGCTCGCGCCCAAGGGCGAGCAGCCCGATCCGCCGGAAAATCCCATGAGTGCGGATCGCGTGCGATGGGAGCATATCCAGCGGGTCTACGAGCTCTGCGGAAAGAATGTGAGCGAGACGGCGCGGCGGCTGAACATGCACCGCCGGACGCTGCAGCGGATACTGGCGAAGCGGGCTCCGCGTTAGACTATAGAATCAGGCTCCCGCACGTGATGCGGGACCTCCCTCGGTCGAGGGTCTGGCAAGACGATGGAGGCCCCGCATCACGTGCGGGGACTTTTTTTTGAGAAGAGCTACGCGCCGACGACGCGGAGGTGGGAGCGTTTGGCGCTCGCGGCGTTTTCGGCGCGGACGAGTGTGCGGAGTTCGTCGATGGAGTGGAGCTTGCCGGACGTCTTGTAGTTCCAGAACGTCCAGCCATTGCAGCTTGGTGCGCCAGTCACGGCCTTGCCGACCTGGTGGATGGAGCCGCGAGTGGCGTCGTCCATTTCGAGCGATCCGTCGGCGCAGATTTTTGCGCTGGTCTTGCCATTTGCCGTCCAGAGTCGGTCGCCGGGCTCGAGGTGGCCGTGCTCGATGAGGGAAAAGAAGGGGATGCGGGGCAGGGCGCGCTTGGAAGGGGTGACGGCGACGGCCGCGCCCTGGCCGGGGTTGATCTTGTCGATGCGGCGCTGTGCGTGGATGCGGTATTCTTCCTCCATCTCGAAGCCGATGAAGTGGCGACCGAGTTTCTTGGCAACCGCCCCCGTCGTGCCGGAGCCGAAGAAGGGATCGACGATCACGTCGCCGGGGTTGGATGTGGAGAGGATCACGCGGTGCAGGAGGGCTTCCGGCTTTTGCGTGGGGTGGGCTTTGGTGCCGTCGCTTTTCTTGAGGCGCTCAAGCCCTGTGCAGATCGGGATAGTCCAGTCTGAGCGCATCTGCACGCCGTCATTCATCATCTTCATGGCGTCATAATGGAAAGTGGGGCGGGACGACTCCGACTTGGTGGCCCAGATCAGCGTCTCGTGGGCATTTGTGAAACGGGTGCCGCGGAAGTTGGGCATGGGGTTGGATTTGCGCCAAATGATGTCGTTCTGGATCCAGAACTGCTGATCCTGAAGCACGCAGCCGACGCGGAAAATGTTGTGATAAGAGCCGATGACCCAAAGCGCGCCATCGGGCTTGAGGATGCGGCGGGCGGCCTTGAGCCAGTCGTGTGAGAGTAAGTCGTAGGCGTCCATGGAGTCGAACTGGTCCCAATCATCGGTGACGCCGTCCACGCGCGAATTGTCGGGTCGCGACAGGTCGCCGCCAAGCTGCAGATTGTAAGGCGGGTCGGCAAAGATGAGATCGACGGATTCGGCGGGCAGAGCGTTCATGCCGGCAACGCAGTCACCGGGAATGATGGTGTCGAGGGGCAGGTCAGAGTGAATCATGGTAAACGGGGCCTTGAGAATCAGAGTCAACGAGTCGTGAATCGGACTAGGCGCAAGGGGTTAAGTGTCTGTGATTCCAGCGGAAAGGGTTTGGTAAGAGGGATGAATGGAGGGTTAGTATTCACAATCCTTCCTTCCCCTTGACGGGGAAGGTGGGCCGGTCGCGTCAGCGTCCGGGTCGGTAGGGGTGAAGGAGGAAGAGCCTATGGGTGCAAATGAACCGCACGCCTCTCACCCCTTCCGGCCTCGCTTCGCTCACCCACCCGCTCCGGCGGCCCGGTTCCCCATTAAGGGGAAGGAAGAAGCTGCATCAATCTTTCGGTAACATATAAAGAAACCTTTATATGTCCGTCAGGCTGCGCTATGGGAGGGGCAATAGCAACACAGATGCGGCTGGCTGGCCGCTCCCCCATCATACCCTGGAGACCCCCATGCGCCCCAATGATTATGTCGTCGCGGATATTACCCAGGCCGAATATGGCCGTAAGGAACTAGCGATTGCCGAAACGGAAATGCCGGGGCTGATGTCCTTGCGTGAGGAGTTTGGTGAGTCCAAGCCGCTCAAAGGCGCCCGCGTTGTCGGCTCTCTGCACATGACCATCCAGACGGCGGTGCTGATCGAGACGCTGACGGCACTCGGCGCGGATGTGCGCTGGGCGAGTTGCAACATCTACTCCACGCAGGACCATGCGGCGGCGGCGATTGCCGAAGGCGGGGTGCCCGTCTTCGCCATCAAGGGCCAGACGCTGGAAGAGCATTGGGACTATCTCGATAAGTCGTTCCTGTTTGAAGACGGGCCGAACATCATCCTCGACGATGGTGGCGATGCGACGCTCTATATCCTGATGGGCGCACGGGTCGAGGCGGGTGAGACGCATCTGATTGAGGGCGAGCCGCAGTCCGAGGAAGAGGAAGCGATCTTCAAACAGATCGCCAAGCGCCTGAAGGCGTCGCCCGGCTGGTTCACGAAAGTTCGCGACCAGATCGTCGGCGTTTCGGAAGAGACCACTACGGGCGTCCACCGCCTCTATGACCTTGCGAAGAAAGGCGAGCTGCCTTTCCCCGCGATCAACGTCAATGACTCGGTCACCAAGTCGAAATTCGACAACAAATACGGCTGTAAGGAATCGCTCGTGGATGGCATCCGCCGCGCGACCGACACTATGATGGCGGGCAAAACCGCCGTCGTTCTCGGCTATGGCGATGTCGGCAAGGGCTCGGCCGCATCCCTCAAGGGTGCGGGTGCGCGGGTGAAGGTGACGGAAGTCGATCCGATCTGTGCGCTGCAAGCGGCCATGGACGGCTTCGAGGTCACGACGCTGGAAGACACGGTCAAGGACGCGGACATCTTCGTCACCACGACCGGCAACAAGGACGTCATCCGCATTGAGCACATGCGCGAAATGAAGGACATGGCGATCGTCGGCAATATCGGTCACTTCGACAACGAGATCCAGGTCGCGGCGCTGAACAATCACAAATGGACCAACATTAAGGATCAGGTGGACATGATCACCTTCCCGGCCGGTAACCGCATGATCCTGCTGAGCCAGGGACGCCTTCTGAATCTCGGCAACGCCACGGGTCACCCCAGCTTCGTGATGAGTGCGTCGTTCACCAACCAGGTGCTGGCGCAAATCGAGCTTTGGGAAGACAGCCAGCGTTCGGACAAGCAATATGCGCCCAACACCGTCTATATGCTGCCCAAGCACCTGGATGAAAAAGTGGCGCGTCTGCATCTTGAAAAGATCGGCGTGAAGCTGACAGAGATGACCAAGGAGCAGGCGGATTATATCGGCGTCGAGCAGGACGGTCCCTACAAGCCGGAGCACTACCGCTACTAGAAACAAGAACCTGAGGGTCCCGGACTCGATCCAGGACCTCCCTCCCGTGTGAAGGGCGATGGCGTCCTGAACAGCGATGGAGGTCCCGCGTCAAGCGCGGGAACTTGGCCCCCCGATTTAGCTTGAACGAGAGAGACCCAATGGCCCGTAGTAACTACCAATTCACATCCGAGAGCGTGTCCGAGGGGCACCCGGACAAGGTATCGGATCGCATTTCCGACGAGATCGTCGATCTGTATTTCAAGCGCAGCGTCGAGGCGGGCATGAGCCCGTGGGACGTTCGGGTGGCGGCGGAAACGCTGACGACGACGAATATGGTGGTGATCGCGGGCGAGACGCGCGGCGCGGACATTCCCAAGGCCGAGATCGAGGCGGTCGCGCGCGCGGCCATAAAGGATATCGGCTATGAGCAGGACGGTTTCCACCACGAGCACGCCGAAGTGCAAGTTCTGCTGCACAGCCAGTCCGCCGATATCGCGCAGGGCGTGGACGGCGGCGCAGGTCTGCACACGGATGAGGGTGCGGGCGACCAGGGGATCATGTTCGGTTATGCGTCCAAGGACACGGATGTCCTGATGCCGGCACCGGTGCACTACTCGCACCGTATTCTGGAAAACCTCGCCGACAAGCGTCACAATGGCGGTTGGGACTGGCTGGGCCCGGATTCCAAGAGCCAGGTCACGGTGGAATATGAAGACGACAAGCCCGTGCGGGCGTCGGCTATTGTCTTGTCCACACAGCACCTCGACGCGGACATGACGAGCGTGGACATCGCCGAAAAGGTCAAGCCCCTGATCACGGACACGCTGCCCGGCGACTGGGTCAATGAAGACACCGTCTGGCACATCAACCCGACGGGGAAATTCGTCATTGGCGGGCCGGACGGGGATGCGGGCCTAACGGGGCGCAAGATCATCGTCGATACCTATGGCGGCATGGCCCCGCATGGCGGCGGTGCGTTTTCAGGCAAAGATCCGACGAAAGTCGATCGCTCTGCGGCCTATGCCTCGCGCTATCTCGCCAAGAACATCGTCGCGGCGGGCATTGCAGACTGGGTCAATATCCAGCTGTCCTATGCGATCGGTGTCGCCAAGCCGACCTCGATCTATGTCGAGACGGAGTATGGCGACGTGGCGCTGCGGCTTGAGGAAATCCTCGGCAAGGTCATGGACCTGACGCCGCACGGCATCCGCAAACATCTGGATCTCAACCGCGCGATCTATGCGCCGACAGCGGCCTATGGCCACTTCGGGCGGGACGCCGTGGACGGTCTGTTCCCGTGGGAAGCGGTCAATCTGATCGATGAGTTGAACGCGGCGATGTAGAAGCGCCCGCCTGCCCGCCCTATATAGTGGGCATGAGCGAGCTTTATTCCGGTGACATTCTGGGCCTCGCGCAGTCCTTGCGCGATGGCACACTGGCCGCGCCCGACGCCTCCGTGCGGCGGGTGGCAAAGCTGTGTGGTAGCGAGATCGACGTCGATCTGGCGGTCGAGGGCGGTGTCGTGACGGCCTATGCGCAGCGCGTCCGGGCCTGCGCACTGGGGCAGGCGTCGGCGGCGCTTCTGGCGGAACATGTGGTTGGCGCAAGCTGTGAGGCGATCGTCGCGGCGCGGGATACGCTCCATGCGATGCTGAAGCTTGACGGAGATCCGCCGGAAGGGCGGTTTGCAAATCTTGCAAAGCTTGCAGGTGTGAAGAGCTATCCGGCGCGGCATCAATCGGTGATGCTGCCTTGGGAAGCAGTGGTGGAAGCGGCCGTGGAGGCCTGCGGGAAAGCGGAACTTTGAAAAAAAGCGGACCCCGCGCGGGGGCGCGGAGTCCGAAAAGTGCCGTAAAGGCGATCCGATCAGGATAGGGAGTCCTGTCGTGAACGGCTTGACCAAAGGGGTATGGCAAACCGTCTGAAGTGGCTTTAGCTCTGCCGTATGACAGCTTCAAGACAAAATGCGATATTATAACATCAAGTCTTCCTGTGTGGCCTTTGGCTTTGGCCCGTGACGACTTTGCCGTAGGCTTTGCGCGTGAAGATCATCATGCTCTCCCTGCTCGCGGTCTATAAATACGCGCTGTCGCCTGTTGTGGCGGCGCTGGGTGTGCGTTGCCGGTATGAGCCGGGCTGTTCGTCCTATTCGCGCGAAGCGATAAAGACGCATGGCGCGTGGCGCGGCGGCTGGATGACGCTGGCGCGGCTGCAAAGATGTCATCCCGTCCGCTGGCTCGGTGGCAGTTCGGGCGTGGACAATGTGCCGCTGGAGAATGAACTGTCGATGCGCGCCGTCTGGTGGAAGCCGTGGTTATATGGGGTGTGGCGGCATGATCCGGAGTGAAAGACGAAGCGCTCTTCACCTGTTCGGGTGACCCCGAATAGGGACTGGTTTCATTCTAAATAGCGTGCGAGCGCGATGATCTTGATGCGAAAAATATTATAAACGCGAAAAGGTTTCATATGCCCTCCTCTCACTCTACCCGTGCTCTCGCGCATGGTAGCACTCCCGATAATGACGTTTTCGATACACACACCCCCAACCCTGTGCGTCATGTACTGGCTCGTTATGAAGCCTATCAGAGCCTTCAAAAACAATTTGCCTGCGAAGTGCCCGATGACGGCGATGACACCGAAGCGTCCCGGTTGTCGGATGCCGTTCTAGAAAAGCAGATCGCGTTTCTGGATGATATCACGTCAGCGCCGATCGAGAGCCAAGCATCGGCAAATGATGTCTTTGTCGTGCTGGCGCATGTCATCGAGACGGAGACGGCAGAGGATGACCGTGATGTCTTCCAGACATTCATCTTGCGCTATGTGGAATGGCTGAGAGGTGTCGCGTTCAAGGCAAGCGCCTGACGGCGGTCTTGTCGAGCTTTCCCAATGCCACGGCCTTGAGGGCGAGGGAGACCTTGTCATGGGTTCCGAATTTCAGGTGCAGCCTTTTGACGTAGGAAGATACGGTATTGCTAGAAATCCCGAGGATCGCCGCAATGTCGGGATTGGATTTCCCATCGCTGATGAGCACAAGGACCTGGTGTTCGCGCGGGGTGAGGGCGATGTCGCGGAAGTATCTTTTCTTCAAACGATGGTAATCGCGGTCGAGCGTTTCGCACAAGGCCCGGAATTGGAGAAGCAAAGGCGTATAATCTTGGAGCCTTCCTTTTGAAACTCCCGCGCATGCGTAACTGCGATTGAGCGAGCTGGTCGAGGTGGCCGTGCCCAAGCCATCGCCGAGGTTTTCAAGAACGGAATGAAGATGGGTCAGATCGGGATCGAACTCCCGGTACTCCGCAGAGTCCTGCAAAGATGAGAAGCTGAAGCTCTTCCCGGTATCGAGGGCGTAATGTATGATCGGGTCGTGTTGAAAGCGTGTGTCTTCGGGATCCAAAAAGGTTTCGAGATAGGTGTCGAGCCAACCCTGAGGAACGTGATGGCCGTAGAATTCAGGTAGGGGCTGTTTCCCCCCCAGACTTGCCGTGGGGTAGACGTGATAGGCTCCCCATTCGAAGCCCATCCTTTCGATGACACCTGCGGTGATCTTGAGCATGTCTTCAAGGCTGGTCGCGGCATTAAGCCGCTTGAGGGGGCCAAAAAAGACTTCATCCGTGAGGCAGGCGGGAGAGCTTGATGTCGAGCCGCTTTTTGAAGCGGGAGGTGGCGTGTTGAACACTCTCTGCAAAATCTATAGCCCCACATTTCGCAAAGACTTGCGAAAACATCCCACAACCGGTGAGCTAGACAGTTAGCCCTTATACTTCGAATGGATTGTGGTAACATCCACCAGCACTAACTCCCGCATAAGGCGAGAGTTGCCGAGAAATTACACTTTCAAAAACTATGACCACACTGACCTTTCCCGATGGTGCAACCCGTGATTATACCGATGGCGTGACTCCGCTGGAGGTTGCGAAGTCGATTTCCAAGTCGTTGGCCAAGACGGTGCTGGCCGCGAAGGTGAACGGGGAATTGCGCGATGCGGGGCGGCCGATCGAGGGGGATGCGGAGCTGGTGTTCGTGACCGCCGAGGATCCGGAAGGGCTGGAGCTGATACGCCACGACGCTGCGCATGTCCTGGCTGAAGCCGTGCAGGAATTGTTTCCGGGCACGCAAGTGACCATCGGCCCGACCATCGAGAACGGGTTCTATTACGACTTCGCGCGCGACGAGCCGTTCAGCGCGGATGACTTCGAGGCCATCGAGAAGAAGATGACCCACATCATCAACCGCAACGATAAATTCGAGCGGGAGGTGATGGAGCGGGACGAAGCGATCGCGCTGTTCAAGGATCTGGGTGAGGACTACAAGGCGGAGCTGATTGCGGACTTGCCGGAAGGCGAGACGATCACGGTCTATCGTCAGGGCAAGTGGTTCGATCTTTGCCGCGGGCCGCATCTGCCGAGCACGGGCAAGGTGGGCAAGGCATTCAAGCTGATGAAGGTCGCGGGCGCGTATTGGCGGGGGGACTCGAACAACGCGCAGCTGCAGCGGATCTATGGCACGGCGTGGGCGAGCCAGGAGGATCTGGACGCGCATCTGAAACAGATTGAGGAAGCGGAAGCGCGCGATCATCGGCGGCTGGGCAATTCGCTCGACCTGTTCCATTTTCAGGAAGAGGCGCAGGGTCAGCCTTTTTGGCATCCGGATGGCTGGACGCTCTACACGCTGCTGCGCGGCTATATGGGCCGGCGGCAGCGGGAATACGGCTATCGCGAGATCAAGACGCCGCAGCTGATGGACCGGAAGTTCTGGGAAGCGTCGGGTCACTGGGACAAGTACCGAGAGAACATGTTCGTCGCCGAGATCGCCGAAGAGGACAAGGTCCTGGCGCTGAAACCCATGAATTGCCCGTGCCATATCCAGGTCTTCAACCAAGGCATGAAGAGCTATCGCGACCTGCCGGTGCGCTATGCGGAATTCGGGGCGTGTCATCGTTATGAGCCGAGCGGTGCGTTGCACGGGCTGATGCGGGTGCGCGGCTTTGTGCAGGATGACGGGCACATTTTCTGCACGATCGAACAGGTCACGGACGAGGTGAAGGCGTTCACGGAGATGTTGAAAAGTGTCTATGCCGATCTCGGTTTCGACGATGTGAAGGTGAACTTCTCGACGCGGCCCGATACGCGGGTCGGATCGGATGACTATTGGGATATGGCCGAGGACGCGCTCGGGAAAGCGGCGGAAGCGTCCGGGTTGGAAGTCGTGCTAAACGAAGGCGACGGCGCGTTTTACGGGCCGAAGCTCGATTTCGTGCTGCGCGATGCCATCGGGCGGGAATGGCAGGCGGGGACGATCCAACTTGACCCGAACATGCCGGAGCGCCTCGGCGCGAGCTATGTCGGGGCAGACGATGCCAAGCACGCGCCGGTGATGTTGCACCGCGCGGTGCTGGGGAGTTTCGAGCGCTTTTTGGGAATCCTGATCGAGAATTATGCGGGCAAGTTCCCGCTCTGGCTGTCGCCTGTTCAGATTGTGGTCGCGACGATCACCTCCGATGCGGACGGCTATGCAGAAGAGGTCGCGGACAGGATGCGCGCGGCGGGCCTGCGCGTGGAGACCGATACCCGAAACGAGAAGATCAATTACAAGGTCCGTGAGCTGAGTGCGGATCGGAAGATTCCGGTCATTGCCGTGGTCGGCAAGCGCGAGGCGGAAGAGGGCAAGGTCGCCCTGCGTCGCCTGGGATCTCGCGCGCAGGAAATCCTGAGCGTCGAAGACGCGATGGCGGCGCTTGTGATCGATGGCACGCCGCCCGATCTGGCGCGGAATATGGCGCGCAATTAACTATCCATGAGTGAGACGTCCGCAGTCACGGGGCTTCGCCGGTACATCCGGCTGGGCTTTGTGGTGCTGGCGATCGGGCTATTGCCAGTTCTGGCGGTGGCGGGTGGCAAAGGCATTGCGGCGGCGGTCGCGGTGCTGGGCATTGTTGTGGGTCTGACAGGGCTGACCAAGGGGAGAGGTGCGAGGGTGGCGCCCAGCTATGCCTTCTGGGCAGTCCTGGCCGTGGCGCTTTGGGCGCTGACGACGACGCTCTGGAGTTCCTATGCGGGGTTTGCGCCGGACGGCAATGCGATGAAATTGCTGGCGGGTGTGCTGATCTATTCGTTGGCGGCTGGCGGTGTGGGACAAAGCGCGCGGTTCTCGCCCATGCTTTTGCAGCTCGTCGCTCTTGGAGCGTTGATCGTCATGGTGCTGTTGACCTGTATGGATGCGGCGACGGATTATGCGCTGACTTTCCTGGCGGATCCGCCCAATCCCGGCGAGAATGTAGAGCTGAAACGCGGGCAGGCGGAAATGAATGTCGGTCACGGGGTTACGGTAGCGGCATTGATGCTGGCGGCGGGTGGCGTGGCGATCTGGCAGATATTGCGGCGCTATGGCAGGCTGGTCGCAATGGTCGGGGTGGCCGAACTGGTCGCGGGCTTTGCCATTGCCTCATTGCTCGCGAGCTTGTGGGTCGGAATTGTCGTCCTGGCTGCGATCGCCGTCGTGACGGCGCTCGCCTGTCTGGCCCCGCGCATGGCGGTCTGGACGACGGGGATCGTGGCAGCCGGGAGTATTGCTTTTGCGCCACTCTTGGCGCGGGTGTCGGTGGGGGCGTCCAATGGCTTCAAGGCGGGCTTGCCCTTTTCGTGGGAGCACAGGGTCGAGGGCTGGGGATTTATCTGGGGCGAAATCGTGAAAGCACCTGTGTTCGGGCACGGCTTCGATGCGTCGCGGGTGTATGATCAGACGTTTGTCTCCCGCGGTTTCGAGATGAATTATATTTCGCTGCATCCGCATAATGCGGGATTGCATATCTGGCTGGAGACGGGGGCCGTCGGGGCGGTGCTGGCAAGTGTGGCGATTCTCGTGATGACGTCGACGGCCGCGGTGTGGGCCAAAGGATCGGTCGAGCGCGCTGTCGGGGCGGCGGGCTTTATTGCGGCGGCGGCGTGTGTAAGCGCGATCAGTTATGGCGTGTGGCAGGAATGGTGGTGGGCAAGCCTGTTCTTCTGCGGGGCGCTGGTGCCGGTGCTGGTGAATAGAGGGGCAAAGGCGTGAGCGTGACTGCGGTCATTGTGAGCTACCGCACGGGCGCGGTGTTGTGGGAGTGCCTGGACGCGGTGGCGGAACAGGTCGACGAGATCGTGGTGGTGGATAACGGCAATCCAGCAGAAGCCGCGGAGCGGCTGGAGCGGGATGCGCGGGTGCGGCGGGTCGCGGCCAACGGGAATGTCGGCTTTGCCTGGGGGTGTGAGTTGGGCGCGCGGGCGGCGAAGGGGGAGCACCTGTTCTTCCTGAACCCGGATGCGGTGGTGACCCCGAGATGTGTTGCGCAATTAATTGCGGCGATTGCGGGCAAGGCCGTGCCGGCGATTATGGGGGCACGTTTGGTGGATGCGAAGGGCGCGGAGCTGCGCGGGTCGAGGCGGCGGGTGTTGACGCCTTGGACCTTGCTGCGGGGGATCAATCGGCACCGGGACGCCCTGTCGGATACGCCCGTGAAAGTGGGCGCGGTATCGGGGGCAGCGATGTTGATGCGGCGGGCGGATTGGGATGCGCTCGGGGGCTTCGATGCGGGCTATTTCCTGCATGTCGAGGATCTGGATATTTGCCGGCGTGCCAATAATTGCTGGTTCGTGCCGGGGGCCGAGGTGGTGCATCCGGGGGCGAGTTCGGAGGTTGCGGACTGGGTGGTGGAGACGCACAAGGCGATGGGGTTGAAGCGGTATTTTATCCGTTGGTATCCGATTGTAGGGCGAGTTCTTTGGCCTGCCATGTCTCTAGTTCTTCGGGGGCGCAGGCGGCTGTATCCAGAAGGTAATGATAGGGCAGCCAGTCGCCTTTCGCATAATTAAATGCCGAGAAGGAAAGTTCGTTGACGGTCTTTGAACATGCGGGACCACCGGAGAGCATGTGGACTTCCGTGAAGATCAGGTCTCCGACATTTATTCCGTTCTGCAGGCCGAGCCCTGTGTCCGTACCAAGGTAGTAGGCAAGCGAGGGCTCGCGGAAATAATTCGACACGACACGTTTTCCTTCCGCAGCTTTTGCGACCTGTGGATTGAACCATAGATTGTCGCCAGGAAGAGACTGGGTGAGGATGATTGCGTAAAGCGGCAGGGCCGCTGTCGCGAGGCCTGCAAGCGTTGAGGCTCGGAGAAACAACGCGCCCAGACCGAGCGAAAGGCTGCAAACGGTAAGCAAAAGTATCGTTGTGGGAAAACTTAGCCAAGCGATTATGAATTCAAGATCGGTAAATTGGAATGTGGATATTCCAAATATGGCCAGTGCCGTCAGTGCAAATCCAACCAGCGCAAATAACAGATAGCCAACCCATCTCGGCTTTTTGCACGATAAGGCTGCCCCACATATCAGCGCGAGCGCCGGATAAAGCGGCAGGGTGTAGTGGGGGAGCTTGGTGGGGACGAGCTCTAGGATGAGCCACATGGGGAGGAGCCATGTGAGGAGGGGGAGGAGTGCGGGGAGAGTGCGGTTCTTCCATGCGAAGGTGAGGGCGAGGGGGAGAGCGATGACTCCGGGCCAGAACATGAGGAGGGTGGTGAGGAGATAGTAGCCGGGGGGGCCGCCGTGGGTTTCCTGGGCGCTGCCGAGCTTGGCGGAGAAGTCGCGGCCGAGAGCTTCGGTGAAGAAGGCGCCGTCGGAGTGGATGTGGATGGCGATGAACCAAGGGAGGGTGAGGGCGAGGGCGGCGAGGATTGGGAGGGGGCGAATGAGGGGGCGGAGTAGAGCTTGGGCTGTGGGGATCGCGGTCCCGGATAAATCGCTCGGCAATTTTTCGGGAATGCGGGTACGTATTCGCGAACTGTCATCAAGAGGCAAGTTCCCGGACTTGATCCGGGATCTCCATCGGGAGGGGAGGGCGGTCTGGCTGGCCCCGTCGTCTTGCTCAGCAAGCGGGAGGTCCCGCGTCGAGCGCGGGAACTTTTGAATAAGGGTGTAAGTGATGAGCGCCAATCCGACGACGCCGGGGAGGACGGGGCCTTTGAGGAGGATGCCTGCCGCTATCGCGAGCCAGAAGGGCCAGGGGCGGGCGCTGACCCAGCCGTAGAGGGCGATGGCGGCGCAGGCGCAGAGCATGGCGTCGGTCTTGGCCTGGTGGGCCTCGAAGACGAGGGAGACGGAGACGGCGAGCAGGCTTGCGCCGATGAGGGCGGCGCGGCGGGAGAGGAGGTGGAGGCCCGCGAGATAGGTGAAGATGACGGCGAGCACGGCGCCGAGGACGCTGGGGAGTCGGTGAGCCCAGATGGGGCGCTCGCCGCGGCGGATGTCGTCGGCCTGTCCGGTGAGGTGGATGGAGGCGACTTGCGCCCAATAGCTGCCGATGGGTTTCTTGTAGCGGGGCTCGTCCTGGAATCGGATGTCGATATAGTCGCCGGTCTCGATCATCTGCACGGTGGCCTGGGCGTAGCGGGCTTCGTCGCGGTCGATGACGGGGAGGCTCGCTATTCCGGGGAGGGCGGCGAGCAAGGTCAGCGCGAGCAGGAGGGCTATGTCGCGCAGGCGTTCCATTAGAGGCAGGCGTAGAGCGCGTCGATCAGGCGGGTGGAGCGCGGGTCGCCCATGAGGGAGGTGGACTGCTTGGTCATGGCATAGGCGGCGGAGAGGCCCGTCTCGGGGTCGGCGAAAGTGCAGGAGCCGCCCCACCCGCTATGGCCGACGGTTTCGGCGTTGGGGCCGTAAAAGTTCTTCCCGTTTTGGGGCGTATTGCGCATCACGCCTGCCGCGATGTCGAGGGTGAAGGGGAGCACGCGGTCGGGGCCGTTTATGCGGGAGCGGGTGAGCTGCACGCGGGTGTCGGGGGAGAGGACTTGCTGGCCGCCGAGTTTGCCTGTGGCAGCGAGCTGCATGATGGTGGCGAGGCCTTCGGCGCTGGCATGGGTGTTGGAGCCGGCGAGTTCGGCCTCGCGCCAGGCCTTGATGCCGCCGCCGCCGGGGCTGCTCCAGGGTTTGAGGAAGGCGTAGGTGGTGGCGTCGGTGATGGTGCCGAAGTCGGAGATGCCGGGGGGCTTACGCATCTCGGCGCAGCGGGCGTGCTCGGATGCGGGCGTGCCGATGAAGATGTCGATGTCGTGTGGCGCGCAGAGGTCTTCGCGGAGCGTGTGGCCGAGGGTGCGGTCGGTGGCGCGGCGGATGGGTTCGCCCGCGAGAAAGCCGTAGGTGACCGGGTGATAGCCGGATGTTGAACCGGGCGGGAAGATGGGGGTCTGGGCGGCGAGGGTGGCGCACGTCATGTCCCAGTCGAACCAGTCGGCGGGCGTGAAGTCGGGGTCGGTGATGCCGGAGAGTCCGGCCTGGTGGGACAGGCACTGGGCGAGGGTGAGGTCGGCTTTTCCTTCTGCGGCAAACTCCGGCCAGTAGCGGCTCACAGGTGCGTCGTAGTCGAGCTGGCCGCGTTCGACGGCGAGAGCGACGACGAGGGCGGCGACGGCTTTGCCGGAGGAGAAGACGGCGATGAGGTGGTCCGCGCGCAAGGGGGTGGTGCGCTTGCGGTCGGCGTGGCCGCCTGTGAGGCTGAGCAGGGGTCGGCCGTTACGGACGGCGGCGAATTGCGCACCGATCTCGAGGTCGTCGGCGAAGTTGGCACGGAAGGCGTCGGCGACGGGGCCGAAGGCTTCGGGAACGTCAAGGGTGAAAGGAGTATCAGCCATGGTGAACCTCGAGGGTGTCGGGGTGGAGGAGGTGATCCTGTTCGCGGGCGAGCATGAGTTCGCCCGCATCGCTATCCTTGGCGGCGCGGAGGATGCCGAGGACGCTGCCGACGCTGCTGGCGAGAATGTCGGCGGGCGCGAGGCCGTCGAGGGCGTGGGCGAGCCAGAGGGCGGCGAGCGTGTCGCCGCCGCCATGGGGGACGCTGGCGAAGCGCTCATGGGCGACGGTGAGGGTTTGGTGCGCGTCGCGGTAGAGCGCGCCGATCTTGGTGCCGGACTCGTGGGACGTGATGAGTTCGGCGCAGCTGTCCGGGATGGGAGCGGAGGCGGTGAGCCAGTCATGCTCCCACGTATTCGGGGTGATGATGTGTGCGCGGGGCAGGAGGGTATCGCGAATGGCGGCGGCAATGGCTTCGGGGACGTAGAGGTCGCCCCCATTCCCTGAAGAGTCGCCGATGACGGGATCGACCATGACAATGCGGGGGGAGAGCGTGTCGATGATCTTGGCGGCAAGTGCGATCTGGTCGGGGGTGGCGAAATATCCGGTCTGGACGGCGTCGATCTGGATGTCCTGCCGGGCGATGGCGTCCCACAGGCTGCGGAGGTGGGTGGCGGAAATGGCCCCGCCGCCCGGTGCGCCCCAGCCGGGATGGCGCCCGAGGAGGGTGGTGGGGAGCACGATCGCCTCGTGGCCCAGCCTTCGGAGCACGAAGGCCCCGGCGCTGGCCCCTACACGGGATGCGGCGACCTGGCTGGATATGACGAGAACCGTGGCGATGGCTTCGCTTAGCCCAGCCAATTGGGGAGAGCGAGAGGCACGTTATGGTTAAACGCGTTGTTTACCTCGTTCTGTCAGACGTGGCTCGAAACGGGACGCTGACTGCCGCGCGCCCGCACGCTGCTGGGGGAGAACGGGATGATCCGTTTGACACATACGATCGCAATTGGTGCCGGACTCGTGTTGCTGGGGGGCTGTTCGTGGCTGCCCGGAAGCGGCGCGAAACATGCGGGTGGCCAATATTCGCAAGCGTCGCAGCATGGCGGGCAATATAGCGGGCAGTATGCGCGAGCCGGACTGCCGGGCGCGGGCTTTGGTCACTGCCAGGTGCCACATGCACAAGCGGCGGTTCCCCAAGGATGCGATCCTGCGGCTGTGACGATCGGCTTGCCAGGCTCTGGCGGCGCATTCCCGCAATCCCCGCAATTTGCGGGCGGGTATGGCTCGGCCAATTACGCGACCGGCGGCTATGGCACCGCGACAGGTGCGCAGGCTGTGCGTTACGAAGAACGGGTGCGGACGGGCGAATTACGCAAGCCGAAACTGCGCGGCCAGCTGGCTCTGGGAGTAGAGAAATCGATTTCGGGCAATTTCTTCGACTTCGGCAGTGCGGGCATACAAAGCCCCATCAATTTCTATGACGAGACGGAGTATTTCGAAAGTAGTGTCGAGGGATCACAGACCGAGGGTCAAATCCGCAGAACCGACTATATCTCCATAGCCGAAACCGTCCGGTCGCCCACCTTGTCCCATGACGATGTCTATTCCACACCCCTGTCCCTATCGGCGGGCCTGGAATATATCGTGGCCCCGCGCACCACGGTCTTTGCCAATGCGGGCTATACCGTCTCCGAGGGCAAATCGGGCAATGTCGTCCAGATCGACAGCCGTCTGGAGCGCATCACGAGTGTTACGGACTTCTCTACGGCAGAGGTCACCGATCCCGATACGGGTGAGGTTTCCGTGGTCACGACCGCTGTCGCCGCTCCTCCGCAGACCACCTTCATTCCGAATGTCGAGAACACGGCAAGCTTTGCACTCGATTTCACGGATATGCGCCGCATCGACCTGGAAGCGGGTGCACGGCATTATTTCAATCCGCTCGCCGGGTCGGGCCTGAAAAAGGTGTCGCCCTTTGTGGGGGCATCTGCAGGGGCGTCGCATTTTAATGGTGCGGCCTTTACAACGACTCAGACGCAAGCTTTCCTCGAGCGTTCGTTCAATGCCGGTACCACCGCGGGTAACACCTATCAGGTCATACCGTCCCAGGCACCATCCGAGCGTACGGAGATCTATGATGACCAGTGGGTGCCGCGCGGTGCGGTGAATGCGGGTCTGGAATGGCAGGCAACGCCGCGCACGGCGCTGGCATTCGAGACGGGTATCCAGATCGAGGGCGGACGAAAATACGTCAACGGCACGCGCGAGGACGAAAACATTTCCATCCCGCTGACCATTCGCGGCAGCTACAATTTCTAAACGTCGTCCAAGATGTATCAATGGCGGCCCTTCACGCGAGTGAGGGGCCGTTTTTGTTAAGACCTGTTACCGCCACCTTAACGCATTAACCCTTTAGGTCTTTGAAAAACTTGCAATTTTAAGACCCCGTTAGCCATTTCCACACCGTTTTTTAAACTTCGCCTGTCAGAGCAGTCTCAACCGCCGTGGGAATTAATGACCGAGGAGCCCCTCATGACCCAGACTTTTGCCCAATCTTCGACACGCGCTCTCATGCGTCCTGCCGTTTTCGCCCTTTCCGCTATCTTGCTGTCGGGGTGTTCCTGGCTTGGCGGCGGACAATCGGCGGGTCATGGCGCTTACGCCAATCAGGGCGGATCGTATGGTGCTTGCGCTCAAGGCTATCAGCAGCAGGCGTCCTATGGGCAGGTCAATTGCGGAGGCGGCTACGGTGTCGGGGGTCAAGGCTATGCAAGTCAGGGCTATGCTGGTCAGGGCATTTCGGGTCAGGGCTATGCAGGTCAGGGCGGCTATGTCGGTGAAAACCACGCCTTCCACCCTGGTCACGCCCAGCACATCGGTCATGCTCATGCAGGTGTCGGGGGCGCAACACAGTTTGCCGGTCTTAATGGGGCAGGCGTCGGTTATCAGGGCGCGTATGGCGTTCCCGGCCAGACCGGTGTCGCCGGAGGCCAGTCCACAGGCTTGGGCGCCTTTGGTAACGGCACGATCACGACGATCGGTGGCGCAGCGCCTTATGGTAGCGCAGTCTATGGTCAGAACGTCGTTGGCGCACAATATGCAGGCGGGCAGTTCGGACAGGCGGTACAGACAGTTCAGGGCGCGCCCATCTATGTGCCACAGCCTTATGGCGTTCCCGTGGGCGTCGGCGTCGCGGGCGCGGCCATCGGTGCCGCACTGCCTTGGGGCCTGACGGCGCTGGGTGGCACGGACTTCGATATCAATGGCGACCTTCTGGACGCCAAGCCTGCAGGCCCGGCTTTCCCGGGAGACTACGCGACGGCCACCGGCGAAGCGGGCGCACAGGACGCCATCAGCTATAATGATGCCTTTGGTCAGAACAAGCGCATCGGCGTGGCCCTCGAGCGTGATCTGAACCGCAGCACGACCCTGCTCGGCCAATTCGCCTATGCCCACGCCAATGGCCGCCGCATCGAAAATGCCGCGTCCTTCACGCCTGGTGGTTATACCGGCGAAACCCATAACCCGACCGGCCCAACGCAACATCTCGACGCCGAATTCAGCGATCTGAACACCTATACGGTCGAGGGCGGTTTGCGGAAATATGTCGGTCACGGCTATGGCTTGCGCCCCTATATCGGCGCGACCGCCGGTGCGGTTTACAATGAGGGCGTTGACCTGACGCAGTATGAAGCCGGCACGGATAACGTCTTCTCCACGGGCGAATTCATCGAAAGCGGCTGGAACCCGACGGCAGCAGGCCTGATCGGTGCGGAAATGCCCGTCGGCCACCGTGGCTCCATCGGCGTCGAATCCGGTATCCGCTGGACGGATGGTCTGGACACCGTCGCAGGTGGCGCGGATGACCGCCTGAGCATTCCCGTCACACTTCGCGGCCGGGTGGCGTTTTAGGACCTATTTCCAAGCCGACGACAAAAATTGCCGGAAAGGCCTGCTCTGAGGAGCAGGCCTTTTTTTATGCTAATACCTACAGACCATCGCGACTGGCACTTTGTTTGCACACCCTCCTGTCAAAGGCTTCGGAGTTTTCCCGAAGCGGGACATGTGAGGATGACATGACACGAACACGTATGACACAGATGGGCGTCATCGCCCTTTCCACCTTGGCGCTTTCGGGCTGTTCCTGGCTCGGCCTCGGTTCCGCCAAGGGCGACGCCTATAAAGCGTATCAGGCCCAACATGGCGGAACCTATGCCGCAACTGGCCCGTGCGGCACGTCCGCGTGTGCGCCGCGCCTGTCGCGGTTCAATGTCGAGGGCGGTATCGGGCCGTCCTTCATCGTCGGCGGCGACGCTGTCACGGGCGATAAGGGCCATGCGCGTCCGAATGTGGCACTGAACACCGTGTCCATGAACGATGCCTATGATACCGGCACGCGGGCCGAGCTCGGCGGATCCTATGCACTGGCGCCTAACACCAAGATCATCGCCATGGGTCACTACCTTAACCACGAGGGCGGCAACCGTTTTGACATAGGCACGCAAAACGGCACGACCCTGACGGGCGAGCTGTCCGATTACACGGCCTATGGTGCGGAACTGGGCCTGCGCCAATATGGCGGGATCAAGCCTGTGCCGCTGTTGAAAAGTGTGCGTCCCTATATCGAGGGCCGGGTCGGGGCGACCAAGACCAAGGACATCTTCCTGCGCGATCCGAGTTTCAGCCCAGGAAACGACGTGGCATTCTATGACGGCAACATTCAGGCGACCGCGGCCGGACTTGTGGGCGTCGAGACACCGTTCTGGGGCAATAGCACTCTGGGTCTGGAAACGGGCCTGCGCTATACCGCCGGTCAGGATACCGAGAACGAGAGCGCGCTGACATCGGCCAATGTGCTTGCGGGCATCAACAATGGCGGCGAAAAATGGAGCGTGCCGGTGATGCTGCGCGGTCGCTACCGCTTCTAGGGCAGACAACCGCCGTCGCGGGAGAGTCCCGGAGTTTCCTCCCGACCGCGACGGTTGATCCGCATCTCCTCGAAATCCGCGGATCACAGAGTGCTTCACCCTTCAGGGTGGAGCGCTTTGTCATGACGGCCTTGTACTGGGGGCCTTAAGTGACGGCCTTGTACGGGGGGCTTCGAGGGAGGGTGTGTCTTGACGATGGGACTCTCAGTGTGAACCCCTAGCTTGACGCTAGGGCCGGGGCTGGCTATCTGGCGTCCAAGTTTTGTCCGCGCGCTGCCGAAGTCGCGCGGTTTTTGTTTTGGGAGCTTCCGATGAAGCGTACTTTTCAGCCGTCCAACCTCGTTCGTGCCCGCCGTCACGGTTTCCGTGCGCGCATGGCCACCAAGTCCGGCCGCGCCATCCTGAACCGTCGCCGCGCCAAGGGCCGCAAGCGTCTGGTCGTGGAAGTGAACACGCACTAGAAAACGGTTTGGCGGGCATGCCTGCTGCGGACATTGCGAATTTGACACCAGCGCGCCTCACCCGGCGCGCTGATTTTTTGGCGTGTTCGCGCGCGCCCTGGCGGGCCAAGCCGAGCGTGGTGGTGCAGTTGCGCGAACGCGGGGACACGGCTGATATTCTGGGGGGGCCGCGGCTCGGTTTTACGGCCTCCAAGAAGGTCGGCAATGCTGTGGCCCGCAACCGGTCAAAGCGGCGACTGCGCGAGGCCGCTCGCGAGGTACTCTACCCGGTGGCAAAGCCCGGTTTTGACTATGTGTTAATCGCCAGGCCCCAAACGGTGAGTGTCGATTACACACGTCTGCTTGACGATTTACAGGCGGCATTGCAGAGGCTGCACGCGCCCTCCAAGGCGTGATCTGAGGGCCGCGCCGACGCGCTGCGCCCGCTCAAGGGGATCCCGATGGACGACCAGAAGAATTTCATCCTGGCCATGGTGCTCTCCGCACTCGTGCTGATCGGGTATTACCAGTTTTTCGGCAAGCCCATGGCCGAGGAAGCCGCCAAACGCGCGGAAATCCAAGAGCAGATGGTCGAGGAGTCGATTGACACGCCCACCGCACCCGCCGTGGTGGAAACGCTCGCCGAGTCCCTGCGCATCCCGATCGTGACGCCGGACATGGAAGGCTCCTTCCAGCTGCGGGGCTTCCGGGTCGATGACATCAAGCTGCGCGATTACGACGCGACGCTGGACCAGGGCTCCGAGAACGTCGCGCTGCTCGTGCCTGAAAGCTCGGATTACAGCTATTACGTTTATGACAACTGGACTCCTCTCGATGCGGGCAATGGCCTGCGCAATGAGTGGGAGCTAATGAGCGGCACGGAGCTGACGCCAAGCTCGCCCGTGGTCGTGAGGCACGAGGGCGAGGGCTACCGCGTCGAGCGCACGGTGAGCGTGGTGGATCGCTACCTGCTGGGCGTGAACGACGTTGTCACCAATACGTCCGGGTCGGACATCACATTGACGCGGCGTGCGGGGGCGCGCCAGCACGGGCGGCCCGAAGACCTGACCAATTTCGATTACATCCTGCATGAGGGCGCGATCAGCGTGGTTGGGGATCGCCTGTTCGACCTCAACTACAACAAGCTCGAAAAGGAAGACCGCGTCACGGAGTCCGGCGGGTCGGGCTGGGTCGGGATCACCAACAAATACTGGCTGGCCTCGGCCATCGCGCCGCGCGACAAGGAGATGCGGGTCCAGTTCGACTATCTGGATGTCAACGGCCAGCCCATCTACCAGAGCGAATACACCCTGAACCCGACCGTATTGACGCCGGGTGCGAGCATCGCGTCGGACGGGTTCATGTTTACGGGCGCGAAGGAACGCGCGCTGCTGGAGCGGTTCGAGGACGACTACACCATCCCGGAATTCAACCGCGCCATCGACTGGGGCATTCTCCGCATATTGGTCAAGCCGATGACGACCGTGTTGAACTGGCTCGGCGCTGCGGTCGGCAATTACGGTATCGCGATCCTGATCCTGACGCTGCTGATCAAGATCGTGCTGTTTCCGGTCTTCAACAAGCAATACGCGTCCATGGCGAAGATGCGCAAAGTCGCGCCACAGCTGAAAGTGCTGCGCGAGCGTTACAGCGCGCCCGAAGACCGCATGAAGCTGCAGCAGGAGATGATGGGGCTCTACAAGAAAGAGGGCGTCAATCCTCTGGCGGGATGCCTGCCGATCATTCCGACCGTGTTCGTGTTCTTCGCGCTCTACAAGACCGTGTTCATCGACGTGGAATTGCGCCATGCGCCCTTCTTTGGCTGGATCAACGACCTGTCGGCATCCGACCCGCTGTCCATCCTGAACCTGTTCGGCTTGATGCCGTGGGGGCCGAACCCCATCGGGATCGGTTTCCTCGCCATCGGGCCGCTGGCGCTGCTTTACGGGGCGACGTTTGCGCTGATGCAGACGCTGCAGACCCCGGGTGGCGATCCTATGCAGAAGAAGATTTTCGCCTTCCTGCCGTGGATTTTCATGTTCGTGATCGCACCATTTGCGACGGGCCTGCTGGTCTATTGGGTGTGGAACAACATCCTGAGCTTCCTGCAGAGCTGGTACATCAACCGTAAATTCGGGGCCGATATTCCAATCGAGGATTTCTTCCGCAAGCTGATGGGCCGCGACAAGCCTTTGCCCGAAGGCATGGACGTGCTGCCGCCCGAAAAGGACTGACCCGTGCCCGAAGTCCCAGACGATTTCGATCCCGGCGAGCCGGTTGCGGCCCAGGGCGATGAGCAGACCGAGGCAGGCTTTACCAAGGCGCAGATCGAGGACGGGCGGCTCCTGTTCGCGCGCGACATCGGGTTCGTGAAATCGGTCGTCGATCTGGATTATCTGCCGACGGCCAACCTGCCGGAAATCTGTTTTGCGGGACGCTCCAATGTGGGTAAATCCTCGCTAATCAACGCGCTGACCAATCAAAACGGCTTGGCGCGCGCCTCCAATACGCCGGGGCGCACGCGGGAGCTGAACTTCTTTCTCTCGGAGGGCCGCCTGCATATCGTCGATCTGCCGGGCTATGGTTATGCGCGGGCGTCCAAGACCGACATTGCGCGCTGGACCGAGTTGACGCGGCGTTACCTGCGCGGTCGCCAACCGCTGCGCCGGGTCTTCGTGCTGGTCGATTCCCGGCACGGCCTGAAGGAGTCGGATCTGGAGATTTTCAGTATGCTGGACGAGGCGGCGGTCACCTATCAGGTCGTGCTGACCAAGGTGGACAAGCTGAAAAAGGGCGCGCTCGCCAAGGTGATCGAGGCGACGGCAGAGGCTGTCAAAAAACGCCCGGCGGCCTTCCCGGAGGTCATCGCGACCTCGTCCGAAAAGGGCACGGGCCTGCCGGAACTGCGCGCGCATATCGCTGGTCTCGCGCTTCCCGGGTGATAGGGTAGGCCATGAGCAAGGACGCGACCGACACCCCGAACATGCGCCGCGCCAATGAGGCGGGCTGGCAGACGGCACAAGTCCTGAGCGAGGCGCTGCCGTTCATTCAGCGCTATTCCGACCAGACCGTGGTCATCAAGTTCGGCGGCAATGCCATGGGTGACGCAACGCTGACCGAGCGTTTTGCCAATGACGTTGTCCTGCTGCGTCAGATGGGACTGCGCCCCGTGGTCGTGCATGGCGGCGGGCCACAAATCGGCGCGCTGATGGAGCGGCTCGGCAAGGTCACGGAATTCAAGGGCGGTCGGCGCGTATCCGATCCCGAAACCGTCGGCATGGCGGAAATGGTGCTGAGCGGGGCAATCAATCCCTCCATCGTGCAAGCCATCAATGCGGCAGGCGGCAAGGCGGTCGGGCTGTCCGGCAAGGATGCGGGTCTGATCACGGCGAAGGCGATCGATGTGGAGCTTGGCTTTGTGGGAGAGCCGGAATTGATCGATACCTCCATTCTCGACACGCTGGGGCGGGAAGGGTTTATCCCGGTCATTTCGCCGATCAGCGGCGGAGCGGGCGGGGAGAGCTTCAACGTCAATGCCGATACAGTGGCAGGCGCAGTGGCGGCGGCGCTGGGTGCGACGCGGCTTTTGCTGCTGACCGACATTCCGGGGGTCATGGATGGGGACGGCCATCTGCTGACGAATCTGAGTGGCGATGAAGTGCGCGAATTGATTGCGAGCGGGGTCGCGAGCGGTGGGATGATCCCGAAACTGGAGACGGCTTTGGCCGCGCGCGAAGGGGGTGTGCGGGCGGTGGTCATCCTCGACGGGCGGCGCGCGCATGGCCTGTTGGTGGAATTGTTCACCGATGGCGGCGCGGGAACGCTGATCCGATGAGTTCGCGCTATTTAACGGCCATCTGGTTTGCCTGCATGTCTGCGGGTCTGTGCGCGAGCGCGAGTGATGCAATCGCGCAAACGCGCGATGAAAGCCCCGCCGGCAACTGGCAGGTTTGTAACGAGACCTCTTACGTCACACGGATCGCCACGGGAATAGCCGGTGGTGAAGCCCTGCGGGTATCGGGCTGGGACCTGCTCTATCCCGGTCAGTGCAAGGGATTTGCGGCACCGGTCAATGCGCCGCGCTATCTCCTGGCGGAGTCCGACTCCGCGCATTTGGGTGGGATCCGAGAGTGGAAAGGGGATGTGGAGCTCTGTGCGGGCGAAGAGGATTTTACCGCCGAACCCGACGTTTCCTGCGATCTGCAAAATCTGAAAACGCGGGGTTATCTTCGCGTCAGTTCCGATGACGAGCGCACATTGCTGGTGGAGCCGGACGCGTTTGGCGACAAGGCCGTGACGGCGGGACTTCAGCGCCTGCTACGCGATGCCGGCTATCGCGTTCGCCGTATAGACGGCCTGTCGGGGCTTGGCACAACACGGCGGCTGAACGCGTTCCTCAAGGACGAAGGGCTGCCGCGGGGGATGGACGATGTCGCCCAGATGACGGCCCTGCGCAAAGCGGCAAAGGTGCGTCGTGAAGCCCTGGGCCTGACGTTCTGTAACGAGACCGAGGATCGGGTCTGGAGTGCGACCGCGTTTCGCCGCGAGGGGATCTGGCAATCGCGGGGCTGGTGGGCGATTGAGAGCGGGGCGTGCGAGCAAGTGGTGGCTGAACCGCTATCGGGCATGGAGCCACACATTTTTGCATTGCAAGAGCAGACCCCGCTGCCTGTCGATCCCGAAACCGGCGACGGGGACGCTCCGGAAAAACTCCCCGACCGGCGTCTGCGGGCGTCCGCGACGGAGCCTGCACAATTCTGCATTTCCGAGGGACGGTTCTCCGCTGTCGGAAAAGACGACTGCCGCGACCGGGGCTATACGCCGGCCAATTTCCGCGCGTTGTCGAATGAAGAGGACACGCTAACGGTGACGTTTACGGCCGCGGATTTCGTAACGCCGTCGCAAAGCGGCTTGAGGCGCTAGCATGATCGACACAGGCCATATTACCGACTGGGTGTTCGATCTCGACAACACGCTCTACCGCGCCGATGTCGCGTTCTTTTCCCAGATCGACCGCAAGATGACAGAGTATATCTCGCGTTATCTGACGCTTGAACCGCTAAAGGCGCGCGCGGTTCAAAAGAAATATCTGGCCCAATACGGCACGTCGCTGTCGGGCCTTATGGCCGTCAACGGCATGGATCCGGCACCGTTCCTGGACTTCGTGCATGATGTGGAACTGTCCATGCTGGAGCCCGATCCGGACTTGCGCGGATTGATTGGTGCGCTCCCCGGGCGGAAATTCATATTTACAAATGGCAGTCAGCGTCACGCCAGAAATGTCGGCGAGCACCTGAATCTCTACGATCTGTTCGATGGCGTCTTCGGTATCGAGGATGTGGATTATATCCCGAAGCCAAAGCGTCGCCCGTACGAGATGTTTTGCGATTATTTCACGATCGATCCGACCCGCGCGATCATGTTCGAAGACAGTGTGCGCAATCTCGAAGTGCCCAAGGCGATGGGGATGCAGACCGTTCTGGTCGCGTCCGACGCCGATTGGAGCCACGAGCCGGAAATGACCCGCCCCGCCACGGGCGAGACCGTCAAGGCGGATTGGGTGGATGTCGTGACCGACAACCTGACCGGATGGCTGGCGGCACGTTGCTAGCGGCGAGAATGCGTTGAAAAAAAGCGGGTTTGCCCCTACATTGCGCTCATGGCCATTCGCGACATTCTCACCGTTCCCCACCCGCTGCTCAAGCAGGTCTCCGCGCCTGTCGAGGTCGTGACGGACGCCACCCGCGCGCTGATGGATGACATGCTCGAGACCATGTATGACGCGCCGGGCATCGGCCTTGCCGCCGTTCAGATCGGTGTGCCCCAGCGCGTGATCGTGATGGATATATCAAGGGATGACGCGCCGCCCGCGCCCCGTTACTTCGTCAATCCGGAAATCCTGGAGACCGATGAAGAGGACGTCCCCTATGAGGAAGGCTGTCTGTCTGTGCCGGAAGTCTACGACACGGTGGATCGGCCCAAGCGCTGCAAGCTGACCTATCTGGATTATAACGGAGAGCGCGTGACCGAAGACGCCGACGGGTTGTTTGCGGTGTGCATACAGCATGAAATGGATCATCTCGACGGGGTGGTATTTCTCGATCACCTGTCGCGCCTCAAGCGCGAACGCGCGGTCAAGAAGGTTATGAAGTCCGAGAAATTGCGGGCGGCGTCGTAAGCTGATGCGGGTCGTTTTCATGGGCACGCCGGAGTTCGCCGTGCCGTCTCTTGCGGAAATCCTGAGCCAGGGTCACGAGGTCGTGCGCGTCTATACGCAGCCTCCGCGCAAATCCGGGCGCGGGCAGAAACTGACGACATCGCCGGTGCACCGGTTTGCCGAGGTTATGGGTTTACCCGTCGAAGCGCCGGAGAGCTTTCGCAAACCTTCCGTCATTAATTCGCTCGAAGATGTGAAAGCGGATGTCGCCTGTGTTGTGGCTTATGGGCAGATCCTGCCTGCGCGGGCGCTTGCCGCGCCGGCTCTGGGCTGTCTTAACCTGCATGCGTCCAAGCTGCCGCGATGGCGTGGAGCTGCGCCGATCGAGCGGGCAATACTCGCGGGTGATGCGGAGACCGCGGTGCAGATCATGCAGATGGAATCGGGCCTGGACACGGGTCCGGTCCTGTTGGGAGAGACTGTGCCGATTGGTGCGCGGGAGACCGCTGGGACGTTGCGGCAAAGATGTGCGCAGGCGGGTGCAAAGCTCTGGGGGCCGGCCTTGGCGGCCTTGTCGCGGGGTGCGCTCAGTCCGAGCCCGCAAGCGGGGGAAGTGAGCTATGCCGCCAAGATCGACAAGTCCGAAGCGCGCATCGATTGGGGTCGGAGCGCGATCGAAATCGACCGGCTTGTCCGCGGGCTGAATCCTGCTCCGGGCGCATTTGCGATGGCGGGCGATAAGCGCTTGAAAGTCTGGGCGGCCGAGATTGCGGGCGGTTCCGGTAAGGCAGGACACTTGGATGGCGAGACCGTGTTCTGCGGGCAGGGCGCGCTCAGACTCCTCACTGTACAGCCCGCCGGAAAACCCCGCATGAGCGCAAGCGACTGGGCTAATGGGGCGCAGATCGACGTCTTGAATTAATTGGCGCGCTTTCGCCTGATACTCGAATATGACGGCACGCCCTATATGGGTTGGCAGCGCCAAAAGCACGGGCCGAGTGTGCAGGGGGCCCTTGAGACAGCGCTTGCGAAAATCGACGGCGCGCCCGTCACGGTCTTCGGAGCCGGACGAACGGATGCCGGAGTTCATGCGCGCGCTCAGGTCGCCCATTGCGATATCGTCAAAACTATTCGCGGAGATAAACTGCGCGACGCGATTAACTACCACCTCGGCGAGGAGCGGGTGTCGGTTCTGGATGCGCAAATTGTTCCCGAAGACTTTCATGCCCGTTTCGACGCGCGGGAGCGGATATATCTCTACCGCATGATCGACCGCCGCCCGCGTCTCGCGCTCGACCGCAACCGAGTCTGGCGTATTCCACAAGCCATGAGTGCAGAAGCGATGGACAAAGCGGCCGAACATTTAATTGGCTGCCATGATTTCACGACCTTTCGCGATGCGCAGTGCCAGGCCAAATCTCCGATCAAGACACTCGACTATATCGATGTCGAACGCGCGGGCGCGGAAATCCACATCCATGTCGGCGCGCGCTCATTCCTGCACCGCCAGGTCCGCTCGATCGCCGGAAGCCTTGTCGAAGTCGGGCGCGGCAAGCGCGATCCCGACTGGGTCGCCGACATCCTCAAAGCGAAAGACCGCGCAAAATGCGGCCCCGTCGCGCCCGCCCACGGCCTTTACCTCATGCGGGTGGATTACTCAGATAGAGCACCAGCCCCGCCAGAATGAGGCTTAGTCCCAGCGAGGTGATGATCGATCCCACAAGCACCGCACCGCCGAGCCCGAACCCGCCGACTTTTTGCGCCAGCCGGATATCGAGCGCCAAAACCCCGAACCACGCCGCAAAGCCGACCAAATTCGCCGTCGCGTAATTAATTGCACCCGCTATATATAACCCGAACAGGGCGGCGGCGAACCAGGCCAGGAAAAAAACCGCCCAATGCCGCACAATCACCCAGCCCCGCAAGCGCTCGCTCACCCCGAACAATGTCGCACAGATAACGGCGACAAAGGGAAAGGCGAGCGTGAACCCGCCCATGACCCCGGCAAATATTCCCCAGGGAATGTCCCGTGATGCGTCCCCCAAAAGCCGCCCGCGCTCGACTTCCACAGCCCGGGCAATCAGGAAATAGGCAGGTAAAGTCCCCAAGGCGACGAGAAAGCTCCGCTGAAATCCGCCTTGGGTGATGTTGAAGTACCGGTACCAGTCGTCCTCCCGTCCCAGCGCACTCAGCACACCGCGAAAGCGCTCAACGATCATTTAATTGCGCCGCCGAAATAAGCCCGCAGCACATCTTCGTAGATGTCCGTCAGCACCGCGATATCGGCGACATCCACCCGCTCGTCCACCTTGTGCATGGTCGCCCCGACCAACCCGAACTCCACTACATCCGCATAGTTAGTGATATAGCGCGCATCCGATGTGCCCCCGCCTGTGGAGAGCTTCGGCCGCAATCCCGTTCGCCGCTCGACCGCGTCCTGAATTAATTGCGTGAACCCCCCGGCTTCCGTGATGAACGCCTCGCCCGTCACCCGCAGGTCGAGCGCGAATGTGCAGCCCGATTCCGCCTCGACATCCGCGGCGACGTCCCTGATCCAGGCTTTTAATTTATCACCCTTATACTCGGTATTGAACCGCGTATTGAACATCGCACGCGCGACTTCGGGAATGACGTTATGCGCGGGATTTCCGACATCGATGCTGGTCACCTCAAGATTGGACGGCTGGAAATACTCCGTCCCCTCATCCAGCTTCCGCGCCAGCAAGCGCCCCAGAAACTCCATCAAGACCGGAACGGGATTGAGCGCGAGTTCCGGATAGGCCACATGCCCCTGAACGCCGCTGACCGCGACTTTTGTATTGAAAGATCCCCGCCGCCCGTTCTTGATCGTGGTGCCGATCCGCTCGGGATTGGTCGGCTCCCCCACGAGGCAATGATCGATGACTTCACCCTCCGCCGCGATGGCTTTCAAGAGCGGTTCCGTCCCATGTTCCGCCGGCCCTTCTTCGTCCGCCGTAATCAAAAAGGAAATCGATCCCGCCACATCCCCCACACGCGCCACCGCCTCCACCATCGCCCCGATCGCGCCTTTCATGTCCGCGGCCCCGCGCCCCCAGAGCACCCCGTCCTCGACATCCGCGCCATATGGATCGCGCGTCCATTTCGCGACATCGCCCGAGGGCACCACATCCACATGCCCGGCAAAGCAGAAGTTCGGCGCGGATGTGCCTTTGCGCGCATAAAGGTTGTCCACCCGCGCCTCACCCTCGCCAAAAGGATAGCGCCGGCACACAAACCCCAGCGCCGACAATTCCCGTTCCAGCACGTCCAGCGTCCCCGCCGTGGCAGGGGTCACCGACGGGCAGCGTATCAATTCCCGCGCGATTTCGAGTGCATTCACATGTTCAGCCATGCCGCCTCTTACCCGCCATCAGGCGGCCCGCGCAATGGTCCCCGCATGGGATGCGGGACCTCCTGTTTTGGGGTCATAGTTTCCATCAACACGCATCCCCGGGCTTGCATCGCGCTGTGCAGCAGCGGGGTCGCGAGCCTTCGAGCCATAACTCTCAGGCCTTCCCTCCCGCGATCCCGGATATTTCGCTTTGCGATATTCCGGGAATGCGTCTGTGTTGCATTCTGCCTTGGTTTGTTTCGAGGGGTTATCCCGCCACCATTCCCGGGCAAATCTCTCCGGCATGACCTCGCAAGGCCACACCGGGATTGGCGTCTCATATCTCGGAGCCGCCCGAAGAGTCCGCTTCGTCACCCTCCGTACTCCCCGCCCCGGCAGTCGTGCTAACGCAAACTCCCGCACGCCCTCTGGAGACCCCGGCATGCGCCGGGGTGACGGAGTGGGGGTGGTATGATTATCTCTTTTACCGTCATCCCGGCGGTGGGCGCGCTGTGCAGCAGCGGGATCTCCCGCTTGGCTTGAGAACGACAGGGCCACTCGTGCCCGTCTCTCCCACCTCTCCAGCGCACCTACTCCCCCAAGCCGATCACACATATTCATCCGCAACCCCTCACTCCCCAGCATCTCCTTCTTCCGAGCCGCCCGCCGGTTCCACCGCTCCGCCGCGCAGATCCTTTGCTGCAACACCGCGATCCATCCCACGATCATAGCCAGCAACGTGAAGCCGGGATCTCCGCTTTCATCTTCCACCACGCGCAGGGCCAGCCCCTCCACCCGCTCCATCTTCGCGAGCAGCGGGGCGACATCTCTGTCTTCATCTGTCGGGGGTTCACACCAATCTGTCATGCCCGCAAGCTACCCCCGAACCGACCCCGTTGGACGCATCTCCTCCCCCGTCGCCGCAAAGCCCCGCACCACCGTCGATCCCGCCCTCCGCCGACTGACGCGAAAGCGTGGATATATCCCCGCCCATCCCCTACAGCGCCCCCCATGTCCCCCAAATTCTCCCCCGATCTTTCAGTCGTCGTTCCCATGCATAACGAGTCCGGCAATGCCGCCACCCTCGTCCGCGACATCGCCACGGCCTGCGACGCCATCCCGCACGAAATCATCGCCATCGACGACGCCTCAACCGACGCCACACTCACTGAACTCACCGCCCTCAAAGCCGACATCCCTCAGCTCCGCATCCTCTCCCACGCCACCAATGCCGGACAGTCTCGCGCCGTCCGCTCCGGCGTCCTCGCCGCCCGCGCGCCGACCATTGCGACGCTCGACGGCGACGGCCAGAACCCGCCCGAAAACATTCCCGCCCTCTATGCCCACCTCCAAGAGTCAGGCGTCGCCCTCGTCGGCGGCGAGCGCCAACAGCGCCAGGACACAAAAGCCAAACTCCTCGCCTCCCGCCTCGGCAACGGCATCCGCAAGCGCCTCCTCCATGACGACGCCAATGATACCGGCTGTGGCCTCAAAGTGTTCTCACGCGAGGCCTTCCTGCGCCTCCCTTATTTCGACCACATCCACCGCTACCTCCCCGCCCTCATGCTCCGCGAAGGCTACGACACCGCCTTCCTCCCCGTCACCCACCGCGCCCGCGAACACGGCGTCAGCAAATACACGAACCTCGGCCGCCTCAAAGTCAGCATCGCCGACCTTCGCGGCGTGCGCTGGCTGAACTCCCGCGCACGGCTGCCGGGAGAAGTTCGCGAGATCGAATAACCCCCGTACCGTCATCCCGGCGCAGGCCGGGATCTCCCGCTTGCCATGAACACTGACAGGGCCAGCCACGACTCACTCCTCTGCCGACGGAGATCCCGGCCTGCGCCGGGATGACGAAGAAGGCGAAAAACGCCACTCGCATTCTACCCTTCCCCTACCCATCTCCACTTTAATGCCTCCCGATACCTCCACCCAAGCCGACGCCGACCTCTTCAAGGAGCAATCCCTACTTTTCCAGCTGCGCGCCTTCGGCAAACTCTGGCCCTATGTCTGGTCGGGCACCTCCAACAAGATCCGCGTCGTCATCGCCATCGCCTTCACCATCGCCTCCCAATTCGTCCTCGTCGCCGCGCCCTTCTTCCTTGGCCGCATGACGGACATGCTCGGCCAAGGGCAAGACCTCCTTGGCCAGATCACCACCACCCTCATCCTCCTCATCGCGGGCTATGCAGGCCTGCGCATCCTTTCCGTCCTGATGTCCGAGGGCCGCGAATACCTCTTCGCCCCCGTCGCGCAATTCGCCCAGCGCCAGACGGCCACCGCGACCTTCGCCCATCTCCACAAGCTCTCGCTCCGTTACCATTTGGAAAAGCGCACGGGCGGCCTTGCCCGCACCATTGAGCGCGGCATCCGCGCCATCGAATTCCTGTTCCGTTTCCTGCTGTTCAATATCGGCCCAACGATCATCCTGCTCGCCGTTGCCGCGATCGCTTTTTGGCAAGCCTATGACATATGGTTCGGCGTCGTCGCCGTGGTCACGGTCGTCATCTACATGGTCTGGACGATCACCACGACGGAATGGCGTCTGAAGTTCCGCCGCCGCATGAACACGCTCGACACCGAAGCCGCCGCCCGCGCCGTGGACAGCCTGCTAAATTACGAGACCGTCAAATATTTCAACGCCGAAGGGGCCGAGACCGCCCGCTACGACCAGGCCATGAGCGGCTACCAGAAAGCCGCCATCGCCTCGCGCACCAGCCTCGCCACCGTCAATGTCGGCCAGAACGTCATCATGAATGCCGGAATCTTCGTGCTCATGTGGCTGACCGCCGACCGCATCATCGCGGGCGATATGACGGTGGGCGCCATCGTCACCATCACCCTCGTCATGGGACAACTCTACCGCCCGCTCAACATCCTTGGCTGGGCTTACCGCGAGATCAAGCAGGGCCTTGCCGATATGGAAAAGATGTTCAGCCTGCTCGAAGTCGAGCCCGAAGTGAAAGACCGCGACGGCGCGATCGAATTAAATAAAGTCGAGGGCGATATCGTCTTCGAGGATGTCGACTTCCACTACGACACTGAGCGCCCCATCCTGCACGGCCTGAGCTTCCACGCCCGCCCCGGCCAGCGCGTCGCCGTGGTCGGCCCCACCGGCGCGGGCAAATCCACCCTCTCGCGCATCCTCTACCGTTTCTACGACATCAGCGGCGGCAGCGTGCGCGTGGACGGCCATGACATCCGCGATCTCACTCAGGACGGTCTCCGCCGCGCCATCGGCATGGTCCCGCAGGACACCGTCCTCTTCAACGACACTATCGGCTACAATATCGGCTATGCCCGACCCGAGGCCAGCCAGTCAGATATCGAGGCCGCCGCCCGTTCCGCCCGCATCCACGATTTCATTGAAGGTCTGCCGCTGGGCTATGACACCGTTGTCGGCGAACGCGGCCTAAAACTCTCCGGCGGCGAGAAGCAGCGCGTCGCCATCGCCCGCACGCTTCTCAAGGATCCCGCCATCCTCATCCTCGACGAGGCCACCTCCGCGCTCGACAACACCACAGAGGCCGAAATCCAGACCGCGCTCGACGCGGCAGGGCAGGGCCGCACCACCCTCGTCGTCGCCCACCGCCTCTCCACCATACGCGACGCCGACCTCATCCTCGTCATGGATGCCGGCCGCATCGTGGAGCGCGGAACGCATGATGAATTAATCGCGACCCGCGGTCTCTATCACCAGCTCTGGACGCAACAGGAAACCGTCGCCGCCTAAACCGCGTCGAACCGCGCCCAGACCTCCGCCGCCACCCGCGACGTCTCGTCCAGCGGTTTCTGAGCCTCCAACTCAAGTAACTCTCCCGGCCAGCGCACCACCCCGCACCGCGCCTCCAAATCGTCATAGAGCCGCGCAAATTTCCCCGGCTCCCCACTCATCGGCAGGCGATAGACCGGCACCCCCGCGCCGCACGCCTCAGACAGCATATTGGTCGAATCTTCCGTCACCAAAATCACATCCGCCGTCGCGAGGAACCGCCCATAGGGGTTCTCGCCTTCACCCTCGTAAAACCACACATCCTCCCGCGCCCCCAGCTTGCGCCAGCTTTTGGCCGCATCCCTCGGCGTCCGCCGCGACACCGTTACCATCAACCCGTATCCCGCCTCCAGCAACGTCTCCGCCGCGCCCAGATGCGCCTCCATGCACGCCTCGTCCATCTCATAGCGCGACGAGGTTCCCCCGATCAAAAACGCTGCACGCTTTTCCGCCGCAAACCCATCCCCACCCTTCGCAATCTCGCTGAGAACACCCGGAGTCCACCGCGTCGGGCTCCCGATCATGGCAATGGAATTGGGCCGCTCCACCCCGTCATGGGTCGGCGCCACCACCACGTCATACACGCTGTAGCGCCGCCTCGGATCCTGAACATAGACCGTGAACGCGCCTTTCTTGCGCAGCGCCCGCAGTATACTCCGCGACTTCGACCCGCACCCGATCGCAATGTCCGGCACGTCGGAAGGCATGCTGGTCGCCTCGACCACCTCTACATCCCGCCCGCGCGCCATAGCCTGCGCCAGCCCCAGCACCTGTGCCGCAACGCCCGCGCGCCCGTCATGAACCGCGAGCACCCTCACGGGATCAGCCGTAATGCACTTCCAGGATTTCGTAGGCCTTCGTCCCGCCGGGCGCGATCACCTCGACCACATCGCCCACTTCCTTGGCGATCATGGCGCGCGCGATCGGGCTGGTGATGGAGATCTTGCCGTCCTTCACGCTCGCCTCGTCCTCGCCCACGATCTGATAGGTCGACTCCTCGTCCGTGTCCTCGTTGACGACCTTGACGCGCGCGCCGAACTTTACCGTGTCGCCGTCCATCTTGGCGACGTCGATGACCTGCGCCCGGCCCAGCTTGCTCTCCAACTCCTGGATGCGGCCCTCGATAAAGCCCTGCTTTTCCTTGGCCGCGTGGTATTCCGCGTTCTCGGACAGGTCGCCGTGCTCGCGCGCGACCGCAATGGCCTGGATGATCTCGGGCCGGTCATTAGCCTTCAGGCCCTTCAGCTCCGCTTCCAGGGCGGCGTGACCCTCAACGGTCATGGGAACTTTTTGCATGGGATATCCTCCATTGGCCGCCAATTCGCGACCCGCAGGTATGTAAGGAGCGCAGACGCCCAGTCAAGGGTGTGGCGAGGTCTGGCGTGGCGCGCACGCCCCCGTCATGCTAGTCCCACCCATGCGCCGTTTTCTTATCCTCGCCGCCCTCCTCTTCGCCATCCCCGCCACGGCCCAGACCACGGGCGTGCCCACCTGCTACGAGTCTGCCTGCACTCCCACCAAGATGCAGCGCGACCGCACTCGCGATACCACCAACGCCAACACCGTCGCCCCCGCCGGTTTCAAGACGGCCATGACCGTTCGCATCCAGACCTTCGAGCTCGAACCCATCGACGTGCAGATCCCCAAGGCCCCCTACGGCACTACTGGCTCCGGCACCTGCCTGCTCCGCTTCGACCTCGACGCCGCCGGCGCGCCCGAAAACCTCCACATCAGCAAATGCCCCACCGCCTATGCCGCGCTCCTCCAGACCAGAAGCCGCGACTGGCGCTACAAACCCCTCACCGACGCGACAGGCAATCCCGTCCCCGTCAAACGCGCCAAACTCATGCTCCCCTGGCAAAGCTGGCAGGCCACCATCCCGGACTGATCCCGCGCCCGAACATTGACCCGCCCCGAACTGAATTCCGAGAGATCGCCATGAAACTCGCACTCCCCCTCCTCGCCATCGTCCTCGTCGCGCCCGCATTGCCCACAATCAATGCCACCGCGACCACCGCCAGCGCCCAGGTCGCCGAAAACCCACGCGAGTCCCGCATGCGCAATTCCCGCCTCGACAAGCGCGAGAAGAAACGCAAGCGCACCACCACCATCGATGTGTCCGGCGACGATATCGTCCAGCCCCGATCCCTCACCCTGACGCAGCCATCTGTTCCCGCCGCCGTCACCAATGGCGGCACCTGCACCCTTGTCTTCGACGTCACGGACACCGGCGCCGTCGAAAACGCCCAGATCGCCATCTGCGCCGACCCGGCCTTCGGCAACGCCATGCTCGCCGAGTCCGCCAACTGGACCTACAGCCCCGCCACCCAGGATGGCACTCCCGTGCGCAAACCCCGCCACCGTCAGACCATGATGTTCAAAGCGCCCCGCTAGGGAACGAAACGCCAGACCCGGTCTCGGAAATACCCGTTACGATAGAGACCCAAACTCTCGATACTCCCCTTTCCCCTTCGAGACCCACTCCCCCCCGCAGTCCCGGAATGTCGCCCCGCGACATATCCGGGATCGCGACCCCCACACCCTTTCCCCTCCCCAAACCTGTCGCCTCTCTGAACACCCCCTTCAGCCCCGATTCCATCACCCTGTCCTAGAAAGCCTTCATCGGTCATTCCACCGGCCCGCTTGAAAGGACACAACATGACCCGTCCAGTTATCAAAACCGCTGCCATGCTCATCTCCGGTATCGGTATCCTCACCGCGATCGCCGTTATCCCTGCCCACGCCCAGTCCACCGAAGAAGTCCTCGGCACCGTCCTCGGCGGCAGCCTCGGCGCCGTCATCGGCGGAGAGATCGACGGCGGCCGCAACAAGACCGACGGCCAGCTCATCGGTGCCGCCATCGGCGGCACACTCGGCGACAGCGTGGACGACCGCAATGACGACAAACGCCGCTATCGCCAGTATCATACTCAGAACCGGGCCTATCAATCCGGCTACAATACGGGCCGCTACCAGGCCGGCTACCCCCGCACGGTCTATCAGAGCCCGCAACCCTACTACCGCCAGCCCGTCTACAGCCAGCCCTTCTACAGCCAGCCGCGCTACTACCAGCCGCAGCGCGCCCACCCGGTCCACCGCGTCCACCCCGGCCGCGGCCACTACAAGGCCCGCTGGTAGCCATTGAACGCGAAAGGTCCGCCGGAAATGGCGGGGCTTTTTTTGGCAGTTACATGTCATGATTACCGAAACTAAATTCGTTTCAGATTGACCGGATGACTAGAGCTCCGGAATGACGTTCCCGTCTTCATCTGCAAGCCTGAATGTGATGGTGCTGGTCACACGCTCGGCGACAACCAGGTCTCCTCCACGTTTTTCAGGGAAAAACATCCATTTCAATACGGATGCCTCGCTGGCCTCCCGAAACAGGGGTTCCGAGCACACCTGCGCATTGACGTTATAAGGCACCCCGTCGCGGCCGACGTCGAAAATCATCTCGCACTGACCGCTCCGTTCCGCGTCCATAGGCATGATGGGTGGCACTCTCATACAAGGTCGGGCTTCGGCATTCAGCTCCTCCGGCCGCGATAGATCGCTGCACTGCTCAGCAATACCGGCCAGTCTGCGTTCCTCCATCTCGGTTTCCACCTTGTCCCGATACTCGTCCATGGTCGCGATATTGACCGAAAAGGTTGCGACGCCATCGACCATTTCCGCGGTATCGACCTGAAGCCTCGACACGGGAGGTGTAGTGAACTCGGGATGCTCGACATAAAACCCGAAACCCGCTTCTCCGACACCTGAGATAAGGATGTCGCAAGGTGTTTCACAGCTAAGGTTATGTGGCGGTAAAGTCTCGACGTTCATATCGAGGATGTTCCGATAGACGAACACGGAACTCTTTTGTTTAGACGTCACAATCAATCGGGCTTGCTGGATGGGAGATGTCCGCAGAAATAATTCGGTTTGAACCGACAGCATTTCCAGGACTTGATCTTCCGACATGCCTATTTCTATAGATTTGTCGACCATGGTCCTTGTTTGCGCGTCACAATCTGTCTGTTGAGCAGGATGTGCGAGGCAAAAGGCGGCAATGGCGACTTCTATCATGTTGAAGGCTTAGCGCGAATTTTGACCTTTTACAAATTCGCACGTCCGATCGATTCAGATTGCCCTCACCGCCGTAACACCCGTGTCCCCGAAGTGAGCGTACCATCTTTTCGCTCCCAACTCTCCAGACCGCCTCGCGCCGGGATCATCTCGCCCTTGCCGTTGCCGAGGACAAAGCTCGTTCGTGCGGTGACATCGCACGCCGCAGCACCGGGTTCCGCCGCCCACTTCATTATCGCGCGTCGCGACACACCTTCATAGAATCGGTCCGTGCAGTTAATCGCTGAAATGCGTGACACCTGACCCTGCACATTCACATCCAATACCGCATCGCAATACTCGCTCCGTTCGGCCTTTGCAGACATGACTGGCGGTATCCGTGTCACCCAGCGGTCAAATTTTGCAGGACTCTCTGTGCCCGTACAGATCGCCGCAGCTACTCCAATGTTGTTCTGCGGCGCATCCTTCCCCATGGACGAACATCCTCCCAAAGCGACAGCAAAGACAAGCCATATGAGTTTGCGCATGAAAGCCTCCCGAAACCGTTTCCTCAGTGCAGTTTAAGCCGCATAATCCTGCAGCCGCTTCACGTCATACCCATCCCGCGCCACGTCCTGTATCGCTTCCACGGTCGCTTTCGCCGCTGCCGCCGTCGTGAAGTAGGGGATCTTCTGCTCCAGCGCCGTGCGGCGGAGGGAGTAGCTGTCTGCGAGACTTTGCTTGCCTTCGGTCGTGTTGAAGACGAGCTGCACGTCGCCATTCTTCATTGCATCGACGATATGGGGGCGGCCTTCATGGACTTTCTTGACGTATTCGGTCTCGATACCCTGCTCGCGGAAATATTTGGTCGTGCCTCCGGTCGCCATGATGGTGAAGCCCTGCGCAATCAATTCGCGCGCGAGGTCGGCCATCATCGGCTTGTGGTCTTCGCGCACGGAGATAAACACCTTGCCCTTGCTCGGCAGGTTCACCCCGCCGCCGAGTTGGCTCTTGGCGAACGCCACGCCGAAACTCTTGGACAGACCCATGACCTCGCCCGTCGAGCGCATTTCCGGGCCGAGCACCGTATCCACGCCCGGGAAGCGCGCGAACGGGAACACCGCTTCCTTGACCGCGATGTGGTCCATCTCCGCGAGCGACAGGTCGAAACTGCCGAGCTTTTCGCCCGCCATGACCTTGGCCGCGATATTGGCGACGGGCAGGCCGATGGCTTTTGCCACAAACGGCACGGTGCGCGACGCGCGTGGGTTCACTTCAATTAAATAGACCTCACCATCTTTGACCGCGAACTGCGTATTCATCAGCCCGACCACGCCGAGCTCCAGCGCCAGCGCTTCCACCTGCCGTTCCATTTCGGCCACGATCTCGTCGCTTAATGTATAAGGCGGCAGCGAGCAGGCGCTGTCTCCCGAATGCACGCCCGCTTCTTCGATGTGCTCCATGACGCCCGCGACGAACACCTCCGTGCCGTCACAGATGACGTCCACATCCACCTCGATCGCGCCGCCGAGATATTGATCAACCAGCACGGGCGACCCCGCCGAGACTTTCACCGCCTCGTCCACATACCGCCGCAGGTCTTCCTCGGAATAGACGATCTCCATGCCGCGCCCGCCGAGCACATTGGACGGGCGCAGCACCACGGGATAGCCGACGCTCGTGCCCGCCGCGACGGTCTCGTCCACGTCGCGCGCGATTGCGTTGTTGGGCTGCTTGAGGCCCAGCTTCTCGACCAAGGCCTTGAACCGCTCCCGGTCTTCGGCGCGGTCCAGCGCATCCTGCGGTGTGCCGAGCAGCTTGTAGCCCGCAGCCTCGATGGCTTCCGCCAGCCCCAGCGGCGTCTGCCCGCCAAATTGCACGATCACGCCCAGCAGCTCCCCCGACGCGCTTTCCGCATCCAGGATCGCGAGTACGTCTTCCTCGGTCAGCGGCTCGAAATAGAGCCGGTCGGATGTGTCATAATCCGTCGAGACCGTCTCCGGATTGCAATTGACCATGACGGACTCGATATCGAGCTCCGCCATCGCATAGGCCGCGTGGACACAGCAATAGTCGAACTCGATCCCCTGCCCGATCCGGTTCGGTCCACCGCCAAGGATGACCACCTTGCGCCGCGCACTCACCCCCGCCTCGTCCGCGGGCACTCCGCCAAAGCTCGGCACCTCGTAAGTCGAATACATATAGGGCGTCTTCGCCTCGAACTCCGCCGCGCAGGTATCGACCCGCTTATAGACAGGCCGCACACCCGCCGCCTGCCGCGCGCTCCGCACCTCGGCTTCGCCCAATCCGCTCAGCTCCGCCAGCCGCGCATCCGAGAACCCTTCGCCCTTGAGCGCCCGCAGGGTCGCCGCATCTTCCGGCAGGCCCTTTTCACGCACAAACGCCTCCGCTTTCACCAGGGCCTCCACCTGTCTCAGGAACCATTTGTCGATCATCGTGATTTGGTAGATCTTCTCCACGCTCAGCCCTTCGCGCAGGGCCTGCGCCACAACCAGCATCCGGTCGGGCGCGAGCACGGCCAGCCGCTTGCGAATCGCCCGGTCGCGGCTCAGGCCTTCCTCTTCGGCAATCTCCACTTCGTTCAGCCCCGTCAGCCCCGTCTCAAGCCCGCGCAGCGCCTTCTGGAAACTCTCGGCAAACGTCCGCCCGATCGCCATCACCTCGCCCACGGATTTCATGGCCGTCGTCAGCTTGGCCTCGGAGCCGGGAAATTTCTCGAACGCGAAGCGCGGGATCTTGGTCACGACATAGTCGATTGAGGGCTCGAAGCTCGCCGGCGTCGCGCCTGTGATGTCGTTGTCGAGCTCATCCAGCGTATAGCCGACCGCGAGCTTCGCCGCGATCTTGGCAATCGGAAATCCTGTCGCCTTGGATGCCAAGGCCGAACTCCGCGACACGCGCGGGTTCATCTCGATCACCACCATGCGCCCGTCCGCCGGGTTGATCCCGAACTGCACATTCGATCCGCCCGTCTCCACCCCGATCTCGCGCAGCACCGCGATGCTTGCGTCCCGCATGACCTGATATTCCTTGTCCGTCAGCGTCAGGGCAGGGGCCACCGTGATCGAGTCCCCCGTATGCACGCCCATCGGGTCGATATTCTCGATCGCGCAGATGATGATGCAGTTGTCGTCGCGGTCGCGGACGACCTCCATCTCGTATTCCTTCCACCCCAAGAGAGACTCGTCGATCAGCACTTCATTGGTAGGCGAGGCCATTAGCCCCGACCGCACGATCGCCTCGAACTCCTCCTGATTATAGGCCACGCCGCCGCCCGTGCCGCCCATGGTGAACGCCGGACGTATGATCGCGGGCAGGCCTGTCTCCGGCAGTTTGCGCACAGCCTCCGCCACACCCTCAGCAATGTTCACCTCGCCATTGTCCATGACGGGCGCGGTGATGATGTTCGCCCGCGGATTCTCCAGCCCGATTCTGGTCATGGCTTCGGCAAAGCGTTCGCGCGACTCCGCCTTGTCGATCACGTCGGCCTTGGCACCGATCATCTCGACGTTATGCCGGGCCAGCGCCCCGTTCTCTTCCAGCGCCAGCGCGCAGTTCAGTGCCGTCTGACCGCCCATGGTCGGGATCAACGCGTCGGGCTTCTCGATGGCGATGATCTTTTCGACAATCTCCGGCGTGATCGGTTCGATATAGGTCGCATCCGCCATACCCGGATCGGTCATGATGGTGGCGGGGTTGGAGTTCACAAGCACCACCCGGTAACCCTCTTCCTTCAGCGCCTTGCACGCCTGCACCCCGGAATAGTCGAATTCGCAGGCCTGACCGATGATGATCGGGCCCGCCCCGATAATCAGGATGGAGGAAATATCGGTACGCTTGGGCATAAACTCACACGGGACACTAAAGCCAAATTGTCCGGTAAGTAGAGAGGTCATGGGGGCGGCGCAAGCGATCCGCCCCCGCATATGTGTGTAAACCCGCTAGAGGTCCGAAAGCCGCATGGCACATTGCGTGGAGGCGAGCATTTCCGGCCCGTGGACTAGCGCGTCGTAATCGTCATCCATCATACCCGGACTGCGATTGTTTTTAAGATCGCGCCGGTAATAGCCCGCCATCCTGCCAGCGGCGGACGATACGGTCGTCATCTCGAAGCCGTCGGGAATATCCTGTCCGGAAATGCTTTCGAGCGACCCCATCAACCCCTGTAACTGCGCATCCATTTCGGTCATGACACAGCCGCAGAACGTCTCCGCCGTGACCTCGCTCGGATGGGACGCCAGATCGCTCTCGTGAAAGGCCGCACACGCCTCGATGAACTCCGCCGCGCTCACCTCGACAGGTTCGGCACTCGCACCCGCCCGCGTGGGCACCTCGTCCGTGCCGCCGCCACACGCCATCAGGCTCAGCGCACACAGGCTGGCCAATATCATTCTTGTCATGTCGGTCTCCACAGATCCACACGCCCGGATCGGGCAGGGCCTCTATGGGATGGGCAGGGCTGGCGCGCAAACACCACGAATATGGGAGGTCTCTGTGTCCGGGGTCTCTGCGTTTGCGGAGCTTAGCGCGTTGCGTCCGCCACAGGCGTCAACGCGCGGAGCAGGGCGTCCACATGCGCCGCACCGACCAGCCACAGGGCCGCGGACTCCGCCCGGTCGCGATCGCCGATACGCAGCGCGCCGATAATATTGAGCAGAACCGTTTCGTTCGGGGTGACGGCGTCACCCGGCGCACCAAGGCGCAAGGGCCGTCGCGCGGCATAGCCCAGCAAGCCGACCGTGCGCGACAGTGCCCACGGCACAACCCGTGACGCCGCACCGCACAGGCCCGGTAACGCCATAACGGCCGTGTTGGAATTGGCAGCGCCCCCGACGGTCTTGCTGACGGCGACAGCTTGCCCGCAACTGCCGTCCACACGGCGGAAACAATCGATCAAAAGAGAGTCGGATAAGCGGTAGGCCATAGCTGTTAATGCGACCCATTCGCAATAAGGTCAAGCCCGGCCTACCGCTCGGCTAAAAAAAAGGCCCCGCATTGCTGCAGGGCCGATGTCGGTGCTCGCGATGGTAGTGAGATTAGGCCGTCTTGCGGACCTCTTCGCCCGGCTGATACTCACCGCACCAGTCCGAGGCTGCAACCGCTGGCCATTTTGCCTTGGCACCGTCTTCAGATGGCTGCGGCGCATAGCGGCGGCACTCGGTCTCGGAATGGTTGAAAAATGCGCAGGTCTTGCAGTGCATGGGGTTTCTCCGTGGTGATCTGGGGCGTCAGTAACGACGTTCTCCTGATTGTGCAATCCGACAAGAATGAAAAAGTTCAATTAAAACAACGACTTGAAAATGAGTGTAGGAAGCATTCGCAATCAATTGAACGCGTTGCGGCCGTGTACATCTTGCAATCCGCCATCACGCTCCGACATAGACCGCATGTCCAAAGATGTTGCCGAAATTCTCCATGACGTCAAAATGCGGGGCTATGGCCTCAATTTCGAAATCGACGGCTCAGAGATTAACTGCCGTGAAAAGCGCACCTGTTTCCAGACAGGCCAGATCACCCTGATCGAGGAAATCCACGCCGGTCGTGGCAGTGACCCCGGCGACGAAGCCACGATCATGCTGCTGGAAACGGAAAGCGGGCTCAGGGGCTTCCTGATTCTGCCCAATCCCGCCGCGACAACCCCGCAAGAACTCGAGGTTATCGCCCGCATCCGGAAAGGTTGAGGATTTTTTCCTCTTCCTTGGGAAGACGAAGACCTACGCCTTCTCCACGGGATCGACCAGGAAGTGCCGCCCCGCGCGATCCTCGATCTCCACCACCCAGACATCCGGATCGCGCTCGCCCATGCGCAAAACCTTTGCGTCCAGTTCCCGCTCCGTCTCCACTTGGCCTTGCAGCCAGGCCGCTTCGCCCTCCATGGTGCGAATGGGCGCATACAGCCGCGCGAAGCCGTCCAACGTGCGCACGATCACATGCACAGCGCCGGCAATGTCGTCGCCGCGCCGAACAACGGTCGCGAATGCGCCCGCGCCCTGCGCACGACGGATCAGCGCCGATACGCTCATTTCGCTCTTTAATCGGGTGAACATAGGGAGTGTCTTTCTCGTCAGGCGTGACTCGCCACAGGCGAACCCCCGCAAATCTTTTCCCGCCAGAGGGAAGCCGGTGGCACGCCTATTGCAGATTTAGGGACACGTTAACCTGATTGCGAGGCTCACATGTCCCGAATTCGCGCACACGCTCTTCTGCTCGCCACCTCCGTGGCGGCACTGGGCACACAGCTTCCGGCACATGCCGCCGTTTCGGGGCCGTTCCAGTCGGCCTCGTCCGTGTCCCTGCGCGCGCAGCCCGCGGCGACCATTCGTGACAGTCTTTCGCTCTCTTTAATGGGGCAATCCCTCGACAGTGCGCAACTCGACTGGCGCACACCCCAACACCGCGTCGCCTTCGACCTCCCGCCCGCCGACTGGGTGGAAGACATGACCCTGCACCTGTCCGCCGACCCGATCACGGGTGAGGGTGGTGACGTGCTCGTGCGTCTGAACGGCGGGGAGCCGACACGCCTTGGCCTGTCGCGTCGCGGTTTTACAGCCCAGCTTTCCCTCGATCCCGCCGATTTGCGCGGCGGTCGCAACATCCTGACGCTGTCCATGGTCAAGCCCAATGGCAAATCTGCAGCGTCCTGCCTGACCCGGGCCGATGGCGGCTGGGACATCGATCTCTCCCGCTCGCGCCTCGACACCACATTGCGCGCCAAATCCCGCTCAGTCTTCCTCTCTGAGGTTGCCGCTCTCATGGCCCGGCCCACGCCAAAGCCCTTATCCGTGCGCATCCGCTCCATAGGCAAAGACACCGACAGCGCCCACGCCCTCATCGCCCAAGGCTCGGCCCTTCGCGCCGCGCAGATCCCGGACTTCAAACTTTCCGGCGCAGCCGATATCGAAATCGTCTCCGGCACACGTCTCGCCCTTGCGGGTATGTTGCGCGACAGCGCCCTTATGGATGCGGAGGGCCCGCGCATCGGTGTGGACACAGGACGTCCCTTGCGCCTGGTAATCACGGGCGACACGGATGAACAGGTTCAGGCGGGCCTATCTGCCTTCGCTACCCACACACTCCCCAATTCGCGTCACCGCATCACCACACCCCAGGGGCTTTCGCTCAATCCGCGTCTGGGCGGAGAGCGTCCCGTGGCGGGCCGACGCGCCCGTATCGGGGATATGGGCGGACTCGACTTTTCCGACAATTGGGGCGCAGGGCCCGATCAGGTCGTCTTCGATGTCAGCGATCCGACCGCCGCCTCCGCGCGTATCAAGCTTGATATCGCGCGCGCCGACTTCCTGTCACCCGACAGCACGCTCAGCGTGGATTTGAACGGTCGCTCGCTTGCGACCACGGCACTTGATACCGACCGCATCAAGCTCGACATGGTCGTCCCCCAAGGCTGGCTGCACGGTCGCGCCAACACCCTTCGCGTCACACCCGACCTCCTGCCCAGCGCGGATTTTGCAGGCGGTTGCGCGCCCTCCGCCAATGCGCCGGGTCTGCGGATCGCGGGCAATTCCATCATCGACGTGCGCACACCCTCGCCATCGCCCTCGACCGATCTCGCCCGCCTCTCCGGTGGTGCAGGCCTTCTGACGGCCGACCTTGGCGCGGACACGCATATCGTCCTGCCCGTTGTGCGCGGTGAGCGCGAAGACGCCTTGCGCATACTCGGCCAGCTTGCCGAGGCGGGCGGCCAGGCCCTGACCGCTGCCACTTACGGCACAACGGACAATCCCGACCGCAACCTCCTCGCGCTCGGCCGCGCACCTTCCGGCGTGGATGTCGGACGCAATGTCAAACTCGCGGCTGCCACCACAACGGCGGGCGGCGTGATCAGCCTCGCCCCGAATGGAGACCGTTTTGTCGGGTTGATTGCCCCCACCCGCGGCAGCTCGCTCGGCCTCGTTGCCGACCTCCTCACGGATGGGGCGTGGGACAATCTTTCCGGCGGCATCACCACCATCGACCGACGCGGCTCGGAACTCGTGCAGATGGCGGCCGCCGATCCCAATCCGCCCACGGCCGGCTTCGCCATTCCCGAACTCCGCATCGCCGACTGGCACCTGCCAAGCGTCAGCTTCCCGGCCATCGAGCTGGACAGCTTTGCATCCGAATTGTCGCTGCAGGCCGAGACCACGGTCGACACCCTGCGCGATAGCTGGTCCCGCGTGGACATCCGCGTACCGCTCGCCAAGGCCCGCGATGGCCTCCGCGGTCGCTACGACGCCCCGCGCGTGGTTGCGGTGAACACAAAAGCATCCGACAAAGTCTCCGGCCTGGCCTACACGCTCGCAAATGACGCCAACCGCCTCAGTGCGGGTCTGTCCCTTAAAGGCCTCAAGGCCAAATGGACACGTTTCCAGCACCGCTCTGCCCGTAAGGCGGCACAGCTGCGCGGCACGACCGGCATAAAAGCGCCAAGCGCAAAAAGCTGGGGTTGGGGCGACCGGAACATGAGTTTCGCCGCCATGCTCGTCATGCTCGCCTTCTCGTTCTCCTGCCTCGGCCTGCTCAACAGCGAGTGGAACGGCCGCTAAGGCCCGCACATCATCCGGGGCTTGCGCTTGCCTTAAAGCTCGCGCTTGCGGGGCAGCGTCATGCTGACCAGCGTGCCGTCATCATCGGTCTCGATCTCGAACTGACCGCCATGCAGATCGGTTAGCGAGCTCACCAGCGCCAATCCCAGACCGGAGCCGCGCTCGCGCGTCATCTGTGCCGCCGCGCCCTGCACGAACGGCTCGCCAATACGCGCGACTTCGTCCGCGCTCATCCCCGGGCCTTCATCCTCGACACTCAGGATGATCTCGTCGTCAAATGTCTGCAGCGCCACATCGATCTGCGCGCCCTTGGGCGAAAACTTCACGGCGTTCGACAGCACATTGAGCAGGATCTGGCGCACGGCTTTCCGGTCGGCCTCGATCAGCACGTCGTCTTCGGGCACGTCCAGCACCATCACGACCTCCGCGGAATCCGCCATGGGCCGCACCATCTTCACCGATGACCGCACCACATCGCCCGCGTCGAAGATGTCATAGGTCAGCTGGTATTTTCCGGCTTCAACCTTGGACAGATCGAGCACATCCCCGATCAGATCCAGCATGTGCTGTCCGCTGTCATGGATCAGGTCGGCATATTCCGCGTACCGCCCCGGCAGCGGCCCGAACATGCGCGAACGCATCATGTCGGAAAAACCGATGATCGCATTCAACGGCGTGCGCAGCTCATGACTGACGCCGGCAAAGAACAGAGAGCGATCCGGCGCCACATCCGCACTCATGCGCTCGCGACGGGCTTGCTCGAACTGAGAGGCGCGGTCGGTCACGTCGGTCGCCTGTACCAATACGCGGCCTTGATTGCCCGGGCCCGGCATGGCGTTGGCGCTGACATCCAGCACATGCGCCGTGCCATCCATATCCGTGGCCGTCAGGCGCCGCGACTGCTTCACGCCCGTCCGACGCGCGTGGGAGACAAGTTCCGCCATGGCCTGGGGTTCGCCCGGCGCCAGCGCACTGGTCGGCATCACGCCCAGATCGTCCGGCAAGCCGAACACGCCCAGCGCCTCACGCGAGGCATAGTCCACATTGTCACCCGAATCGACCAGGAGGACGGGCCCGTCCACGGCCTTCAGGAGGTCGGCGCGCGAGACATTGTTCATACGCGGCGCGGACAGATCGACCGAGCGCCGGGACGCCGCCCCGAACATAGCCGACACCAGAAACATGACCGTCGCCACGATTCCCGCCTGCGCGCCCCACCGCTCGGCAAGGCCCGACAGCCCGGACTCCGGCAGGCGTCCCTGCGTCCCGAAATAATAGAGAATGCCCGCAAACACCGCGCTCAGCACCATGGCCTCGACCACTTTCTCGCGCTCGAACAGCGCCGCCGCCGCAGGCGCACACAAAAACAGGATCGCCATGGGTACAAAGGCGATGGCCAGGCACGCCACGATCGCCAGCGAGAGCCAGGCGAGGATGACCAGAAGCTGTGCCCAGTCGCGGTCGAGCTTGGGACTGACCGCCAGACTGAATAGTGCCGGAAGACAAGCCACGAAACCCAGCGGCGCAATCACCCCGCCATCAATCCCGCGCAGCACTGCTGCCACCGCCGCCGCCAGCACAGCCGCCAGCCAGACAAGGCTCGCCACGCGCAGGCGGCCCGCCGTTTTCCACTCATCCTGTCGGGCTACGCTCATACTTATCCTTACTCTTGGTGTTCAGGCCTTGTTAACCATAAACCACCGGGCATCCGAAAAGGTTAACGCCAAGCGTTGCAGGCAGGGCTACCCGCACGCGAGTCATCTCGCGCGTGGGGGGAAAGTGCCGGAACGTATGCACCCACGCCTGAATGTCGCTTTGCCCACTTCACATCACCGCCCCACTCCCCACATACGGCCCATGACCGACCATGCCCCACTGACCGAGCTTATCGAGGATTTCGCTTTTCTCGACTCCTGGGAAGATCGCTACATGCACGTCATTGATCTGGGCAAGGACCTCGCGCCCCTCTCCGATGCCGAGCGGATCGAGGCCAACAAGGTGCAGGGCTGCGCGAGCCAGGTCTGGCTGGTCAGAGACACGGATGGCGGCACGGATGGCGATACCCTGACCTATCGGGGCGACAGCGACGCCCATATCGTGCGCGGGCTGGTCGCGGTGGTCCTGACGGCCTTGTCAGGGCGCACCAAGTCCCAGATCCTCGCCACCGACATGGAAGCCGTCTTGGGCAAGCTCGGCCTGGCAGAGCACCTCTCCAGCCAGCGTGCCAACGGCCTCCGCTCCATGGTCGCCCGCATCCGCGCCGAAGCCGCCTCCTAGTAGCGTGGCTTGAAGCCCGGCATTGTGCCGTAAAAGCGCGACAGCTTGACCATGGCGAGGATGAAGGCATTTTGTGCGGCTTCCTCATCGACGCCGCATCTGGTGAGCACACTTTCCAGCGACCGATCATCCAGACAGACGGCTTTGGCCACATCCGCTTCGAGATCGCCCAGGCTTTCCAGCGCACGTTTCAGGCGGCGGCGCGCATCCAGCCGGTGAATGATCCGCGACTCCGCCCCGTGAGAGCTTTGCGGCCTGCTATCGACGCGCACACCGACCGAACCCGACGCAGGTCCGGCTTGCGCGCGCAAACCGTCGGCGACCAGACGGTGCCCGGCTTCGGCCAGCGGCCCGTCCAGATCCAGATCGCGGGCCAGCCGCTGCATCCGGTTTTCGCGCACCATCACCGCCTCCACCCCGTCAGGCGTTTCGGTCATGATCGGCGTCGGTGCCGGGCGGCCAAGCACGACCCAGCCCTTCTTGTGGCTCCCGACCAGTCCCTGCACGCGCCAGCTGTTCAGTGTCGCGCCCTCGACCCAGGCGACAGGCTTGCACCGCGCATCGCCGCGCGGCACGGCCCGCCAGGGCGCCGGGCCATCGCTCAGGATCACGGCCTGCGTGCGGTGCAGCCGGGCGAGCAGGCTGCGGTCCTCGACGGCCTTGAGAGAGACCGCGTCCTTTTTTTGCGCGTTCATCGCGTGATCTCCCGCAGACGATCCAGTTGTGACTTCAGATTATCGACGTGTCGGTTAAGCACCGGGTCGTCGCGGGCATCCTCC
>ENA-ORXU01000215-ORXU01000215.1-marine-metagenome-genome-assembly--contig:-NODE-215-length-73912-cov-4.280355_pt1 | contig 73912 bp, 53 predicted proteins | sample MGYA00237869_ERZ511484 | MGnify/ENA metagenome assembly ERZ511484 | reverse complement strand
AAAATTAAAAACACCCTTAACGGTTTTCTTGGCAGGGCAACTTATGGTTATAAAAACAAGTATTTATTCACCGCTTCGTTCAGGGTAGACGGCTCCTCCCGTTTTTCTGAGGACAATAAATACGCATTTTTCCCATCTGGTTCTATAGGATGGAATATTAGCGAGGAGGCTTTTTTGGAAAATAGCAAATGGGTCGATAATCTGAAACTTAGAATAGGATATGGTGAATTAGGTAACCAAGGTATCAATAACTTTGAAACAACACAGACTTTGGTCGCTGGGGGAAACTCGGTATTTGGGGGTTCAATTTTTCAAGGAGTGGTTCCTGCTCGTTTACCAAACCCTGATTTGAGATGGGAAACCACAGCAGAAACCAATATAGGTCTTGATTTTTCGCTATTTACAAATCGCATTTCAGGAGCAATCGATTACTTCAACAGAAAGACCACCGACCAATTATTCGTAAAACCTTTGCCCTCTGTGGTCGGTTTTACTCAGGTTCGGACCAACTTGGGCGAAGTAGAGAACAAAGGTCTTGAAATAGGATTACAGACGAAAAATATTGTTGGTGAGTTCTCTTGGAATACCAATATCAATATTGCCTTTTTAAAGAATGAGGTTACCCAATTACCCGATTTTACAGAGCGTTTGATCGGTGGCAATATTGGTACGTTTATTAGTAATTATACCATTGTACAAGAAGGTTCACCCTTAAGGTCATTCTACGGTTTTGAAATAGACGGAGTTTTTCAGGAAGGTGATGACATCGAAAATTCCCCAACCCCGGATGTGAGTGGTTATGCCCCGGGAATGCCAAAATTTGTAGATCAAAATAACGACGGTATCATTGATGAAGATGACCGTACTGTTTTGGGTGACCCGTTTCCCGACCTCAGTTTCGGAATCAATAACTCTTTTAAATACAAAAGACTTTCTTTAGATATTTTTGTTTTGGGGGTGCAGGGCATCGAAACGCTTGATGCGAATGTTACCGAATCCCTATACCCGACCAATGACGCCAGAAATACGATTTCGGAATACTATTTTAACAGATGGACCCCTGGAAACCCCACCAATGAATATCCTTCTGGTCTTAATCCCAGCTTGTACGGTGGTGCTAGATTGGTTAATTCCTGGACTGTTGCCGATGCCTCTTTTATACGCCTGAAGAACATTACCTTAGGCTATGACATTCCAGTAGATAAATTAGGCGCATTGTCGTCAATGAGAGTATTCGTAGCGGGTGAAAATTTGGCTACTATCACTGATTATAAAGGTTATGACCCCGATGCTAGTGCTGCTGGTGATGGTAACGTTACGAAAGTAAATTATAATAGTTATCCATTGGCAAGAACTTTCCGTTTAGGAGTTGATGTTAAATTTTAAAACAAGAGCGATGAAAAATAATAAATATAATATTAGAATTTTTAGCATGGCCATAATCGCTTTCCTTGTTTTGGGGTGCGACGATTTTTTAGAGGAAGAAGTATTTACACAATATGACCCAAATGCTTTTTTACAAGATGAGTCGGGTGTCGATGCGCTGTTGACGGGGGCCTATTCCGCAGGTAACGTAACCGGTTTTTTCAGTCGTGATAATACCTTCATTTTGGGTGAGTTTACCACTGATATGACTTGGGAGACGGGCGGGGGGCTAAATCGTTTGGTGGTGCCTATCATGCAATTCAATTGGGACCCGACCACTGGGTTTTTTAATGGCCAATACAATAATTTCTACAGGGCAATTGCTCGTGCCAATAATGTACTGCTAGTTATAAATTCCCTAACTGATATAGACCAAGAAACTATTAACCAGATTCAAGCTGAAGCCCGATTTGTAAGATCATATTCGTATTATATGTTGCACAATCTTTTTGGACCGACGCCTATAATCGAAATTCCCGAGGGAGCTTCTCTAGACGAAATCGAAGCTATTGGCAAGGAGACTCCCCGGGCCACAGAAGAAGAATATAGAGCCTATGTTGAGGCAGATCTTCGTTTTGCTGCAGAAAACCTATCCGCTGAGGGTGTTTCCAGTAGGGCCAATAAAGGTAATTCCCTGGCCTTGTTGACCAAATTTTATATGAACAACAAAGAATGGCAAAAAGCAGCCGATACGGCACAGGAAGTTTTGGGCTTGGGCTATACGCTTTATGACGATTACACAAAAATGTTTTCAATAGAAGGCGAGAACAACAATGAGTATATTTTTAGGTTCGAGTGCCTTATTGGGAGCAATCAGACGAATGTCTATATGCCGCATGCATTTCCGCCAAACTATCAAATTCAAAATAATTGGATCAATTACGGAGCTATGTTCCGTACGTATACTGCATTTTACGAAACGTTTGAAGAGCAAGACATTCGAAGGGAATTGTTCGTGACAGAATATGTCCCTATTGGTGAAACTGACCCTGTTAGATTAGATCGCGACGTGAATGGTAATGCGTTAGATGATGTTCGAAGTTTCAAGTACACTCCAGATCCGGTTGCTGTTGCTCAGGCCAATGGGAATGATATTCCTTATATCAGATTGGCAGATATAATTTTAGCGCGTGCAGAAGCCTTAAATGAAATTAGTGGTCCGAATCAAGAAGCTATCGATTTGATTAATCAAATACGCAATCGCGCCAATGCGACACCCGTTGTACTTGCCGATTATGGTTCAAAACAAGCGTTGAGTGATTTTATTTTGGCAGAAAGAGGTCGAGAGTTTTACTCTGAAGGTCTGCGTAGGGAAGATTTAATTCGCCATGGTTCCTATATCCAACAGGCAATTGATCGTGGTGTCGCCGCAGAACCGCATCAGATTTTGTATCCTATTCCCCAGGCTCAAATTGATAACAATCCAAATTTAGAACAAAACCCAGGGTATTAAAGCTGTTTTGATTTTTTGATAGAATAGGTTTTATCCACTACTTGCTATAATTGAAATATCAGTAAATGAAACAGAGAAAGTTGTTTGAGTTAGTTTTTTTATTTTGTTTTGCGGCCACCTTTTTAGGTGGCTGCAATTCTAAGAATGAAGATGTTTCACCACAAAAGAAACCCAATATCGTTTTTATATTGGTCGATGATCTGGGCCTCCATGACCTAAGCGTTACAGGTAGTGCCTTCTACGAAACCCCCAACGTAGACCGCATAGCAAATGAAGGCACGGTATTTACCCAAGGTTATGCCGCTAGCCGTGTTTGCAGTCCTTCAAGGGCAAGTATCATGTTAGGGCAGTTTACGGCCAGACACCAAATTACCGATTGGATCGGTGCAAAATCGGGTGCCGATTGGCGTACTTTGAATCGCAATGACAAAGTACTTCCTGCAGAGTATAATCATGTGCTACCAAAAAATGACACCACCTTGGCCGAAGCTTTGGCTGCAAATGGCTATAAAACCTTTTTTGCGGGTAAATGGCATTTGGGGAAAGAAGGTAGTTGGCCTACAGATCATGGTTTTGAAATCAATAAAGGAGGTTGGGATGTGGGCAGCCCAAAAGGCGGTTTCTTTTCCCCTTGGGAAAATCCAAATTTAGAAAACACCACCGATGGCGAAAACCTCTCCCTACGTTTAGGAAAGGAAACGGCCGATTTTATAGAAAAGAATAAAGATTCTACTTTTTTGGCCTACCTCTCTTTTTATGCCGTACACGGGCCAATCCAGACGACGGAAGATACTTGGTCTAAATACCGTAATAAGGCCGAACAACAGGGTATTAAAGATTCAGGTTATGAAATGGAGCGGGTGCTGCCCATACGTACAGTGCAGGATAACCCCATATATGCGGGGTTGGTTCAGCAAATGGATGATGCGGTAGGTATCGTTTTAGATAAGTTAATGGAACTTGGTCTAGAAGACGATACGATTATTGTCTTTACTTCTGACAATGGTGGTGTGGCCTCCGGTGATGCATTTTCAACGACCAATTTTCCTTTACGGGGCGGTAAAGGATACCAATGGGAAGGTGGCATTCGCGAACCCTATTTCATCAAAGTGCCATGGATAAAAGATAGTAAGCAGGTAGATTATCCTGTCACGGGCACCGATTTCTATCCAACGTTGTTAGATCTGGCCGGTATTCCACTAAAACCAGAACAGCATATTGACGGCGTGAGTTTAAAACCGCTCTTGGAAGGAAAGAAAATAGAAAATAGGACCCTGTTTTGGCACTATCCTCATTATGGCAACCAAGGTGGTGAGCCGGCATCTATGATTCGTGATGGCGATTGGAAATTGATACATTACTGGGAAGATGACCGAAACGAATTGTACAATCTTGCTGCCGATCCAAGAGAACAGAACAACGTTTTGCCTCAAAACGCTGAGCATGGAAATATGCTCGAGTCAAAGCTAAACGATTTTTTAAAAAGTGTAAGCGCTAACATGCCAGAAAAAGATTCTGAGTTCGACCCCGCCTTGGCCGAACAAATGCACCAGCAAAAAATTGATGTCACGTTGCCTCGATTGGAGGCGGAGCGAATGAAATTCCTATCCCCTGATTTTCAACCAAACGAGAATTGGTGGGGCAGTAAGCGGACTGAAGATTAATTAGATTATACCAGGGAGAAAAAAACCGTTGATGAACACGACAAAATTTAATTTTATTTACGTCCTCTTTTTGGCATTTGTGTCGGCCATGGGCGGATTTCTGTTCGGTTATGATTGGGTGGTCATCGGCGGAGCTAAGCCATTTTACGAACTCTTTTTTGATATAGCCGATGCGCCAACACTCCAAGGCTGGGCCATGAGCAGTGCCTTGGTGGGTTGTGTTTTCGGTGCAGTACTCTCCGGCCTCTTGGCAGATAAATGGGGTCGGAAGAATGCTTTGATTTTGGCTGCGGTACTTTTTACATTATCCGCATTTGGCACAGGGTATTCAGACCATTTTACTCCGTTTATTGTGTATCGGGTCTTAGGCGGTCTGGGCATCGGTCTGGCCTCTACTTTATCACCTATGTACATCGCAGAAGTAGCTCCGGCAAAGTATCGCGGCCAATTTGTAGCTATTAATCAATTGACTATTGTCGTAGGAATTCTGGCCGCACAAATTGCTAATTGGGGCATTGCAGAGGCGATTCCCGGGGATTTTGCCAGCAACCAAATTTTGACTTCTTGGAACGGTCAAACCGGATGGCGCTGGATGTTTTGGGCCGAGTTGGTTCCTGCATTTTTGTTCTTCGGATTAATGTTCGTAGTGCCTAAAAGTCCACGTTTCTTGGCAAAGATGGGATATCCTGAAGAGGCCAAAAATGTATTGGAAAAAATAGGAGGTAAAGTATACGCCCAACAGGAGCTTCAGAATATGCAATTGACGCTGCAAAATGATAAAGGAGGTAAAATTTCAAGCTCTGAATTGAAAGGAAAAAAAATTCGTCCCGTTTTGATAATAGGTATCGTTTTGGCCATATTTCAGCAATGGTGTGGCATCAATATCATTTTCAATTATGCTGAGGAGATTTTTACTGCTGCTGGCTATTCCGTGGGTGATATGCTGTTCAATATTATTATTACAGGTAGTGTTAACCTGATATTTACTTTTGTGGCCATGCGCACCGTAGACAGTTGGGGTCGTAGAAAATTGATGTTATTGGGGTCTTTGGGTCTCGCCGCAGTATACGCTATTCTTGGGGGTGCCTATTTCTTTGAGTTTACGGGCTTGCCCGTATTGGTATTGGTTATTACGGCTATTGCTATTTATTCCATGTCGCTCGCACCGATTACTTGGGTAGTATTATCCGAAATTTTTCCCAACCGTATTCGTGGTGTCGCTATGTCCATAGCCACATTTTCGTTATGGGTAGCCTCGTTCATCCTAACCTTTACCTTCCCGCTATTGAATGATGCATTGGGTGCTTATGGCACATTTTGGGTTTATAGTGGTATCTGTGTTTTAGGTTTTTGGTTTATTAAAAACAAACTTCCCGAAACCAAAGGAAAAAGTTTGGAAGAAATTGAAATGGAATTGACACAGGAGAAATAAAAGCAGCAGGGTAATTATAAGAGAGGAGAAAATCAGTCTATTATTTGCCCCCTCATGGGTCTAGGGGTAAGATAGTTTTAACTACACGTAAAGAAGATTCGAGTAGAAATGCAAAAGATAAAAAAAGTATCATATCAAATATTTGGAATGACAATGCTATTGTTCATTGCCCAAGGATGTGCTGCCCAGACAGAACAAACTCGTTACGGGTATCTTGATTCCCTAAAAATTCAACTTCAAGAAAAATGGCCCGATAATAAAACGGTCAATTTGGTATTTCATGGGCATTCCGTGCCATCTGGGTATTTTGTAACCCCAAAAGTTCATTCGCTTAGCAGCTATCCATATATAGTTCTCCAGAAAGTAAAGGAAAATTACCCTGCGGCAGTTGTAAATACGATTGTAACGGCAATTGGTGGTGAGCAATCAGAACAAGGGGCCGAACGCTTTAAAGAGGAAGTATTGACTCACAGACCAGACGTTCTTTTCATCGATTATGCCCTAAATGATCGCAGCATTGGTCTAGAAAGGGCAAAAATGGCTTGGAAACGAATGATTGAAGATGCTTTGGCCTACGGCACAAAAGTCGTTCTCTTAACGCCAACTCCTGATTTAAAGGAAGATATTCTTTCAAGTAACCTCCCCTTGAAAATGCATAGCCAACAAATCCGACAATTGGCGCAAATCTATAAAGTGGGATTGGTAGATAGTTACGCCCTATTCAAGGAAATCGCCAAAACGGAAGAATTACAATTATTCATGGCGCAAAAAAATCATATAAATGAAAATGGACATGAAGTAGTTGCCAGTGCTATTATGGGGTTTTTAAAAAATGAAAATTAAAGTGGATTAAAATGAGAGCACTTCATATTTTGGGCTTTTTGGTGATAACCCTTTTCTTCTCGTGTGGGCGGGAAGAAACGAATGAAATTGATTTATCCGGGGCCTGGTCTTTTCAAATAGATTCTTTAGATCAGGGTGTCGTTGAAAAATGGTTTGCCAAACCCTTGAATGACTCCATCAGGCTACCGGGCTCCATGGCCGAAAATGATAAGGGAAACGATATTACCGTAGAAACGGAATGGACGGGGAATATGTGGAACGATAGTGCTTGGTACACCAGTCCCAAAATGGCCAAGTATCGTGAGAAAGGCAATGTGAAAGTACCTTTTTGGCTGAGTCCCAAAAAAGTTTATTACGGTACCGCTTGGTACAAAAAAACCATAGCTATTCCCGAAAATTGGAAAGAAAAACAGATTTCCTTATTCCTAGAACGTCCGCATTGGGAAACTACCGTTTGGGTAAATGACCAAATAGCGGGTATGCAAAATACCTTGGCCACTCCTCATAATTATGATTTAAGTCAATTCCTTTCGCCTGGTGCACATACGATTACCATTCGTATAGACAACCGTATCAACGATATTGATGTGGGTAAGGATGCCCATAGCATTTCGGACAATACCCAGACTAATTGGAACGGTATCGTAGGCGATATTAAACTAACAGTAGCCCCTAAAATCGCATTCGGCACAGTGCAGCTTTATCCTGATTTGGCCAATAAGATGGTCAATGTTAAAGGAAAGATTAAATCTTCTGGCCAGTTGCCCAAGGCCATTCAGGTTGCGGCGAAAGCGACATCCAACCAAAACAAGGTAGCGTTGGAAACCTTGATCGAAGAAATTAAAATTGATGCCGATGGTAGTTTTGAGATTACTTATCCCATGGGCAATTCTCCTGAATTTTGGGATGAGTTTTCTCCGAATCTATATACTATGAACCTGCGATTGATGTCGGGTGAAATCATAAATGAAAAAGACATTGTTTTTGGCATGCGTGAGTTTAAGGTCGATGGCAAGCGCTTTGCCATTAATGGCCGACCAGTATATTTGAGAGGAACATTGGAATGTTCCATTTTTCCTTTGACCGGCTATCCGCCAACAGATGTAGATTCTTGGAAACGAATTCTGAAAATTGTTCAGAATCACGGACTCAACCATATGCGTTTCCACTCTTGGTGTCCGCCCGAAGCCGCTTTTACCGCCGCGGACGAGCTAGGCGTGTATTTGCAGGTTGAAGCCTCCTCTTGGGCTACCATCGGCGATGGCGAACCCATTGATCAATGGGTATATCAAGAAGCTGAAAGTATCATCGAAAATTATGGTAACCATCCTTCATTCGTGATGATGGCTTATGGGAATGAACCTTCGGGCGAAAATCAAAATGAATATCTCGGTAAGTTCGTGGGGCACATGAAGCAATTGGATAGCCGCAGACTGTACACCAGTGGCGCGGGCTGGCCATTGTTGGATAATCTTGATTTCTATAACCATAAAGGGCCAAGAATTCAGGGTTGGGCCGAAGAATTGAATAGCGTTATCAATGCCCGTGCACCACAGACCGTTTTTGACTATAGCGAACTGATTCAAGAAACCCCTATGCCCTATGTAAGCCATGAAATGGGACAATGGTGCGTGTACCCTAACTTTAAAGAAATGTCAAAATATACTGGGGTACTACAACCCAAAAATTTTGAAGTATTCAAAGAAACACTAGCGAAAAATCAAATCGGCCATTTGGCCGATAGTCTGCTATTGGCCTCTGGAAAACTACAAGTACTTTGTTATAAGGCAGATATTGAGGCTGCATTACGTACCAAAGATATGGCCGGTTTTCAGCTGTTGGACCTACATGACTTTCCTGGGCAAGGTACTGCCCTTGTAGGCGTTCTGGATGCGTTTTGGGATGAAAAAGGATATGTGTCTCCTGAAGAATTTCGGCAGTTCAATGATGTCACCGTTCCATTGGCACGAATGGGAAAACGTATTTTTTTGAACGATGAGCCTTTTGTAGCTACAGTTGAAGTCGCCCACTACGGAGCGGAACCTTTACGGAATATTAAACCGGAATGGAAACTGTCAGGTACCGATGGAGGTGTTTTTGAACAAGGAAATTTGAAAACAAAAAACATCCCCATTGGTAACGGTACGCAATTAGGGGAAATTAAAGCGGATTTAGGCAAAATCAAAAAAGCGCAGAAATTGACCTTGGAAGTGACCATGGCCAATAAGACCAATTCTTGGGATATCTGGGTATATCCTGTAAAAAAAGAACCCATTGCAGACCAAGATAATGTTCGTGTAGTCGATAAATTGAACGCCGCTACCATTTCCTTTTTAGAAGATGGCGGAAATGTACTGTTAAACATTTCAAAGGGTGATGTTAAACTAGAAAAAGGTGGAGAAATCGGTGTGGGCTTTTCCAGCATTTTTTGGAATACCTCTTGGACCAAAGGGCAAAAACCACATACACTGGGCATTTTAACCAATCCCGAACATCCCGCCTTGGCAGATTTTCCAACGGAGTATCACAGCAACTGGCAATGGTGGGATGCCATGAGTAATTCCAATGGAATAATCTTAGATGAGTTTTCGGTCGACCTACAACCGATTGTCCGCATTGTCGACGATTGGTTCGAGAACCGCAGAACGGCCTTGATTTTTGAAGTAAAAGTAGGCAAGGGAAACTTGTTGGTTTCCGGAGTTGATCTTCATTCCGATTTGCAAAATCGTCCTGAAGCACAGCAATTGAGACATAGTTTAACAAAATATATTTCGGGTAATCAATTCAGCCCGAAGATTAGTTTTAGTACTGAAGAGGTTCAAAATTTGTTTATCACAAAGTAGTATTGAATTTGACGGTATACGGTCAAATGTAATAATTGAATAAATATGAGTGCAGTAAAAGCTTGGAAAGAGAAAGTAACCATTCCCACTTACGAAATAGGGGAAGCTGAAAAGTATCCTGTCTTTTTAGAGAAACGGGTCTATCAGGCAAGTAGTGGGTCGGTATATCCGCATCCTGTTGTAGAACATATCAGCGATGAAAAAGTGGATAAGGAATGGGATGCCATTTTTATCGAGAACGATTATATCAAAATTATGGTGCTTCCGGCCTTGGGCGGCCGTATTCAAATGGCCTACGATAAAATCAGAGAGCGTCATTTTGTATATTACAATAAGGTCATCAAACCAGCTCTGGTAGGTTTGACCGGCCCGTGGATTTCTGGCGGAATAGAGTTCAATTGGCCTCAGCACCATCGACCCAGTACCTATGACCCTGTTGAAAGCATCATTGAGGAAAATGAAGATGGAAGCAAGACCATTTGGGTCAGTGAGGTCGAGCGAATGTTCCGAACCAAGGGTATGGCCGGGTTTACGCTATACCCCGATAAAGCATATCTTGAAATCAAGGCACAACTATATAACCGTACACCACATCCGCAAACCTTCCTATGGTGGGCAAATCCCGCTGTCGCCGTAAATGAGCACTACCAGTCCGTTTTTCCACCTGATGTCAATGCCGTTTTCGATCATGGCAAACGCGACGTTTCGGAGTTTCCCATCGCAAAGGGCGAATATTATAAGGTAGATTATTCCCCCGGCACCGATATTTCAAGATATAAGAACATTCCTGTCCCCACTTCATACATGGCTATAAACTCGGACTATGATTTTGTGGGGGGCTACGAGAACGATACCAAAGGAGGACTCCTTCATGTGGCCGATCATAATGTATCCCCTGGAAAAAAGCAATGGACTTGGGGCAATGGCGATTTTGGTAAGGCATGGGACAGAAATCTTACCGACGAAGATGGCCCCTATATAGAGCTGATGTGTGGCATGTATACAGATAATCAGCCCGATTTCTCTTGGATGCATCCGTACGAAGAAAAAAGTTTCAAGCAGTATTTTATGCCCTATTATAACGTTGGCGTGGTCAAAAATGCTACTAAGGAAGCTTTGTTGAACCTTGAATTTGAAAAGCAAAATGCTACGGTAAAAGTTCATGTAACGGGAATATACCCAAAGGCTCGGATTGTAATTTCCAACGGAAGTCAAGAATTATATAAAAAAGAGCTAAATCTTGATCCCGCAAACGGATTTGAACAAATTATTCCCATAGGAACCGTTGATCAGAAAACGGTCAAGGCAACCGTGGTGGATAAGGAGGGCAATGTTTTGGTAAGTTGGATGACCGACGGACCAAGATCTAACACAATGCCCGAAGCTGCAATAGCTGCAAAATTCCCAAGAGATATAGAAAGTGTGGAGGAACTATTTCTGAACGGCCTGCATTTAGAACAATACAGACATGCTACCTATGATGCATCACATTATTATTTGGAGGCACTCTCACGTGAACCCAAAGACGTGCGTTGTAACAATGCGATGGGGCAATGGTATTTAAAGCGAGGCCAATTTGAAAAAGCTTTGCCTTATTTTGATACCGCCATTACAACCTTAACAGAACGTAACCCTAACCCGTATGATGGCGAACCGTATTTTAACAAGGGTGTTACACTACGATACTTAGGCAGAAATGATGAGGCTTATACTGCATTTTTCAAGGCTTGTTGGAACGCGGCTTGGCAAGATGCGGGCTATTTCAATTTGGCACAAATCGACTCTTTAAAGGGGAATCACCAAAAAGCCTTGGAACTGGTGGACAAAGCCCTGATTAGAAACTGGCATAACCATAAAGCACGGCACTTAAAGGTTGTTTTATTGCGCAAATTGGGGAAAACGGCGGAGGCCATGAATTTGGTCAATGAATCCTTATCCATTGATTGTTTCAATATGGGTGTACAATATGAAAAATACTTGATGCTCCCAACGGAAGACCAGCTGATGGAATTCAAATCCCTATTGCGTGACGACGCCCATAATTACATAGAGTGCGCATTGGATTATGCCCAAGCTGGTCAATTCAAGGAAGCCACTACAGTATTAGAATATTATACGAGCCTAGCTTTGGTTAAGGCTTACCCCATGACCCACTATTTCTTGGGAGGTTTTAATGAACAATTAGGGAAATCAGAAGTGGCAAAACTGCATTATGAGAAAGCTTCTAGCATGCCAATGGATTATTGTTTTCCCAACCGCTTGGAAGAAGTGGTAGTACTGAAACAGGCGATAGCCCGGAATAAGAAGGATGCAAGGGCACTCTATTACTTAGGTAATTTTTGGTATGCATCCCGTCAATATGACGAAGCGCAAAGATGTTGGGAATCGGCAATCGTTAACGAACCGGGCAATGCTATCTGCCATCGAAATCTTTCGTTATTATATTTCAATAAAAGAAACAAAAAGCAGAAAGCGCGGAAACATCTAGAAAAGGCATTTGAGCTATCGCGCGATAATTCTCGTGTTCTTATGGAGTTGGATCAGCTGTATAAAAAGCTAAATGTCTCCGTGGAAGAACGTTTAGCATTTTTGGAGAAACATTTAAAGCTGACCGAAATGCGGGATGATCTGTATTTGGAACGCGTGGCGCTTTACAATTTCAAGGGTGAGCATAAAAAAGCTTTGGATCTTATTGAAAAACGACAGTTTCATCCTTGGGAAGGTGGCGAAGGCAAAGTGCCTTTTCAATACCTGACCGCACATATAGAACGGGCAAAACAATTACTACTGGGAGGTGATTGCACGAAGGCGATAAGTCATCTAGCGCGCGCTCAGACCTATCCATATAATCTTGGGGAAGGTAAGTTGTACGGTACGCAGGAAAACGATATTTTTTATTGGTTGGGGTGTGCCCATGAGCAATTGGGCGATTTGGAAAAGGCAAAAGAGTATTGGAAGAAAGCGACAGCAGGACTCAGTGAATTGGGTGCTGCAATATTCTATAATGACCAGCAACCCGATAAGATTTTTTATCAAGGTCTGGCCTTGTTGAAACTGAATCGAAAAGCTGAAGCTGAAGAGCGTTTTACTAGTTTCGTTAAATACGGAGAGGAGCATCAAAACGATAACGTAAAATTGGACTATTTCGCTATTTCATTACCGGATCTGTTGATTTGGGAGGAAGATTTGAACGATAAAAATAAGACACATTGCCATTATTTGATAGGCTTGGGCGAGTTAGGCTTGGCTAATACTGATAAAGCGGCGCAGGTTTTGGATTCGGTGTTGTTACAGGACGGTTATCACCTATCGGCGCAATTGCACCGTAACATGACAAAGACCAAGGCACTTCATTTGCAAAATGAATAAGACATGCGAGATGTTTTAAACAGCATAGTGATAGGTATGATTTTCTTGAGTGCTCTAAGCGCACAAGAATCTCCCAATATCCTATGGATTACAATTGAAGATACCTCTCCCCAATTCATTGGTGCTTATGGTAATGTGGATGCAAAAACTCCCGTAATCGACCAATTGGCTATGGAAGGCGTGCGGTTTACCAATGCCTTTTCTACAGGTACGGTGTGTTCGCCCAGTCGCTCTGCCATAATTACCGGAGTGCCTACCTACAAAATGGGTACGGGCCATCATCGAAGTGAGGTTCCGGTTCCGGACTCCATAAAAGGCTTCCCATATTTTTTGAAAAAGGAAGGGTATTATACCTCCAACAACGCAAAAACGGATTATAATGTGGCCGATGAAAAAGAATTCATTCAAACGGCTTGGCATGAAAGTTCCGATGATGCCGGTTGGTGGAACAAAGATAAGGGGCAACCTTTTTTCTCCGTCTTTAATTTTGCGGAGTCGCACCAGTCTCGCACCATGTCCATGTCATATGATTGGTACGTGGCAAATGTTTGGGAACATTTGCCAGAAGAATGCCGAATGGCCGATACAGATTTTGAAATGCCCCCAATTTATCTTGATTCGCCCGAAATGCGAAAGCAGATGGCACGAGTTTACAATTCCATTGCATTGACCGATATACGCATTGGAGAACTCTTGAAAAAACTGGAAGATGACGGTCTGCGTGACGATACCATTATCTTCTTTTTTGCCGATCATGGTGAAGGTATGCCACGCGGAAAGACGAATGGTATCGATTATGGCTATCGGGTACCTCTTGTGATATGGTTTCCGGAAAAGTATAAACATTTGTCCCCTTGGGGAACGTCGCATGCGGTAACCGAAGAGTTGGTCAGCTTTGAAGACCTAGCTCCAACGATTATTTCCTTAGCGGGCACAAACGTTCCAGAATATTTAAAAGGTCGTATTTTATTCGGAGAAAATCGCTCCAAACCTGTAAATCAACTACTGTTGTCCTCTGACAGAGCGGATAATGGCCCTGATATGGTAAGAACCATTACTGATGGCCGCTATATCTATTCCCGTAATTATATGCCTTTTGTGCCCGCCTTGCGCTACATCCGCTATATCGAGATTTCAGATATCGCCAAGCAAATGCGTATTGATTTGAAGAACGGACAACTGGATTCACTTCAAAAAAGTGTGCTACTGGAACGCCCTATGGAATACCTGTTCGATTTGCAAAACGATGCTTGGGAAACTAAAAATCTTTCTGAGAGCAAAACACATCAAGATATATTGGAAAAGATGCGCCAAGCCTTAGAAGAAAAGCTTAAAAAGGCAAAAGACATTCATTTTTTACCGGAATATGAATTGGGTGAGATTGCAAAATCGATCACACCTTATGAGTTCCGAAAAAACAAAACTGCTAATTCTTTTAATTCCATTTATACCGCGGCCTCGCTTTCGGGAAAAAGGGATGCATCCTCCTTACAAAAACAAATGGCATTGTTGAAAAATGAAAATCCGATTGTGAGGTATTGGGCGATTACCGGACTTAAAAGTCATCCCAAAGAAAAAATCAAACCGTTTAAAAATCAAATCTTGAACGCTATGAACGATGCCTATCCACCTGTTGTAATTTTGGCATCTTCACTATCCTATGAAATTTTTAAAAGTAGCATAGCGGAGGAAAAAGTGAAACAATTTGTGGAAAGTGATAACATGCATCTGGCTCTTCTGGCGGTCAATGAACTCCTTTATTTTGAGAACAAAGCCCCTTTTTTGAAAACAATAAAAAAAGTACACCAAATGCCGGACCGCCATTATAACGTAAAAGCAGCTTGTATGGATTATCTCGGGTTGTTGGGATTGATTGCCAATACGCCGGAGAATGAACAGTGATGCTCAAGTATTAAGTAAATACATCAAAATAGGACGTCTATGAAACGATTTTTTTATACTATTCTCCATACAAGTCTGAGTATCTTATTTTTAAGTTGTTCCTCACCTGTACAGAATCTCCTTTCCTTGGAAGGCGAATGGACGGTAAAACTAGATTCGCTAAACCTTGGGGAGACTGAAAAATGGGCGGCGACCAACTTTAAGGGTACTGAAATAAAACTGCCAGGAACTTTGGACGATGCAGAGATTGGCGCTCCAAATAAATTAAAGCCTGAACTTAATAATTACGTACTTTCCAATTTGGCGCGCAAGCACCAATACATAGGAAAGGCCTGGTACCAAAAGGAAATAGAAATTCCTGAAAATTGGAAAGGTAAAGAGATTCAACTAAACTTGGAACGGGTAATTTGGGAGTCTACCGTATTTGTAGATGGAAAGAAAATTGGTAGTGCAGAAAGTTTGATCGGTAGCCATGAATATAACTTAACGGATGCTTTGTCAACTGGAAAACATTTGTTGACAATTCGCATTGATAATGGCAATAAATATCCTTTTATTAATGTAGCTGGTACTAAATATCCCGATCCAATCAACCAAGATATGGCGCACGGGTACACCAACCATACCCAAATTAAGTGGAACGGTATTTTGGGCGATATGGTTCTAGAGGCTTCAGAACGGAACGCTCCGGAGAACCTTCAAGTTTACCCTGATTTGAATACTAATACTCTAAAGATTATGTATGATCAGGTAAGTGTGGAAACTAAAACTCCGCACTTGGAAATAGTAAACAATACCGGCAGCAATATATACCAAGCCCCTATTGAAAGTGCTGAAAGGGATAATGGCAAGGTAAGTTTCCAAATAGACACCCCTCAAGAACTAGCTCTTTGGGACGAGTTTAATCCTAATGTCTATGAGGCAAGGATTATTTCTGACCTTGATACATTAAGAACCACTTTTGGTTATCGAAAAATAGCTAAAGAAAATGGCGACCTGACCTTAAATGGTAATCGAATTTATCTACGAGGCAATTTGGAATGTTCCATTTTTCCGTTGACCGGTTATCCTCCGATGGAGAAGGAAGGTTGGGTGCAATTGATACAACAGGCAAAATCCTATGGATTGAATCATTTACGTTTCCACTCGTGGTGCCCCCCAAAAGCTGCTTTTAAGGCTGCCGATGAAGCAGGTTTTTATTTGCAGGTAGAACTTGCCCATTGGAGTCTTCGTGTTGGAGAGGATGAGAGAACAACTGAATTTTTAAGAAAAGAAGCCGATAAATTATTGCGTGATTACGGTAATCATCCATCTTTTATATTTTTTGCCTTGGGCAACGAATTGCAGGGAGACATCGGATTGTTGAACGAAATGACGGCGGAGTTGAAGAAAAAAGATAACCGGCATTTGTACGCTACAACGGCTTTTTCCTTTCAAAAACCTACGGGCGAGCGCCCCGAACTAGAAGATGAGTATTTCATAGCCCAATGGACGGATAAAGGTTGGATTCGTGGACAGGGTATTTTCAATGACAAGGCACCTCATTTTAACGCCGATTATTCTGCCAATAGTGAACATATTGACATTCCTTTGATTTCACATGAAATTGGGCAGTATGCCGTGTACCCTGATATGTCTGAAATTCCGAAATATACAGGTGTTTTAGAACCTTTGAATTTTATCGCTATCCGCAACGATTTGGAGAAAAAGGGGCTACTTGATTTGGCCGATGATTTCACGAACGCTTCGGGTAAATTGGCCGCGTTGTTGTATAAAGAAGAAATAGAACGCGCTTTGAAAACGCCGAGTTTTGATGGTTTTCAATTACTCCAATTACAGGATTTTCCTGGCCAAGGAACTGCTCTGGTCGGTTTGTTAAATGCTTTTTGGGAATCAAAAGGAGCGATATCCGCAGAAGAATTTCAAAAATTCAATAGTGAAGTAGTTCCGCTTATCCGTTTTGAAAAGGCGGTTTACGTTGCAGGGGAAAATTTTAGCGCATCCGTAGAAGTAGCTAATTTTTTTAAAGAAATGCCAGAGCAAAAAATCAATTGGACCATTGTCGATACCAAAGGAAATACAATCCAAACCGGAAGCATGGAAAACGTTGGTCTGAAAATTGGCAACAATTTAAACCTGGGTACCATCGAATTTCCCATACAAACGGAAACTGCTGAAAAATGGACTATTACGGTTGCTTTGGATGGAACGGCATATCAGAACAATTGGTCGGTTTGGGTGTATCCGAAAAGTGTACTCACTAACTCTGATGAAGTAGTGGTTACGTCTTCTATGGAAAAAGCTGCTGTAGCCTTAAAACAAGGACGAAAAGTTTTGTTGAGCCCAAACCCTAAATCATTGCGGGGTATAGAAGGTCGTTTCGTACCCGTTTTTTGGAGTCCGGTACATTTTCCGAACCAACCCTCAACCATGGGTTTGTTAATGGATGAAAAACATCCTGCCCTGGAGAAATTCCCAACAAGCACGCATACCGATTGGCAATGGTGGGATTTGGCCATTAATTCGAAGTCCGTTTCAATAGATTCACTAGAAGTGGAACCTATTGTTAGGGTCATCGATAATTTTGTAACTAACCGAAGCCTATCCAATGTCTTCGAGTCAAAAGTAGGTAATGGAAAATTGGTTTTTTCATCCATCGATATAACTAAAGATTTAAACAATAGACCCGTAGCTCGGCAGTTGCGTCATAGCCTATTGAGCTATATGGAAAGTGATGCTTTTGACCCCTCCAAATCGGTTACGATTGAAGATTTGAAAAAAACGAGTATCGGGAAAGATCAAGATGGGTTTTCTACGAAGGGTATCTACAATTAACGCCCGATACAAAACAGGGATTTAGATTATAGAGATTTTTAAAGCGAGGAATATAAGGAGATCAATGCGAATTTAATTTTTTTCCGGCGATAAGGATGAATCCATATTTGATATGCTAATGTAGTACCTTGCTCTGAAAAAAAATAACTCATTGACAGTGATTTTATAGAATAAATCCAGATAATTGGGCCGTCTTGTCCCACCTCCAGCACTTATCTTTTCCTTCATTTCTCAGGCTACATTTAGTCAAAAATAAGAGCTTCCGTTTTCGCGCAATACAGGTTGTAATTATTGCAACTTATTCCGTAATTTGAATAAGATAGATTACAACCCGTATTATTTGCCACTGCTCCAAGCCAAGAATTAGTTAGCACTACTCGGCAAATAAAGTAGATTGGTTTTACTATCCCAACAGTACCTCCACAGCTTCATCTAGCACTTCTATTCCAAACTCACGAACATATGCTTTAGTAGTAAGTACGCTTTGATGGCCCAATGTCTCTCCAATCACATCAATGCTGACACCCTTTTCGCGCAGGCACATGGCAAAACTATGGCGTGCCACATAGCTGGTAACATGTTTGGCTATGCCTGCTTTCTCTGTCAGGATTCTTAGTGCCTTGTTATACTGTGATAAAGTTTTATGCTTTCGGTTCTCAATTTGCATGGGTGTAAGAACATCATGAAGTAAAATTGGAAAAACGTAGTTCGTGCCCCTACTGTTTATACGGTAATGATTTAAAATCTCGTTGACGGGTGGTGTAATCTTTATTGAAAAATTGCCTTGGGTTTTAGCTCTGGCATATGTGATACGTTTCTTGCTTACATCGGACCACCTTAACCGCATCATATCGGCAAAGTTCATACCTCTGGTGTAGAAGCTAAATAGAAAATAGTTCTTTGCATTGATTAGCTGAACATTTCCATGGCAATCTAAATCTTTGAAAGATTCTATTTCTGAAATCGTCAAGGCATGCTTGATTCGTTTTCCCCGAAGCTTTGATATCTTATATTTATGGAAAGGGTAAAGATTCTGTTTGACCAAGTCCCTACGTATGGCCAAGTTGAAAATTGTCCGAATGCTACGCATACGAACAGCTATACCACCGTTTGTACCACCTCTACTTCTCAGAAACACCTCGTATTTATCAAGGAATGTAACGCTGATTTCCCGCAGCTGTAAAATGGGTCGGTTATGAAACAGCTTTAATGAATGAATGGTGTCTTGATTGTTTCGAGCATAGCCGATTCTTCCGGATAGTTCCAGATCTTTGACAAAGGAATCCCAAAATTGGAACAGGTCGATTCTGCTCCGTTTTGAACCAAATCGAAAACGATTCTCAAATTCATTCAAGGTGAAATCAATATCCTCAATCTCAAAATCTGAAATAATGTTTCTTGCCTTTATTTTGATAGTTTCGAGCAAACGATTGTTCTGCATTGCATTCGGATGCCTTGTTTTGAAACAATGTTCTTTTTCGTCCCACTGTTCTTTTTTGACTAAAAGGCCGGTAGCGATAATTTTCTTCTGACGGTCTTTTAGCACTTGCAAAACGATGGAATGTTTACTCTCAGCATTTGCTTTATTCTTCAGTTTTAATTTGATACTTGCCATGCTTTTTTCTTTTAGGGTGAAACATAGGTGAAACAAATGCCACCTTTTTTGAAAACGCATGAAAACAAGTAAAAACAAAAACCTAATAAATACAAGGGCTTCGAGAGATTGAAGAAAAATGAAAACATATGAAAAGACAAATACTCACGCTCATAATCAGGTGGTCCCTGGTTCGAGCCCAGGTGGGACCACGGAAAACCTCTCAGAATGTTTGTTTTTGGGAGGTTTTATTTTTAAAAGGGCGCAGAATGGAACTACATGACAGATAATTTATGTGTTGAGATTCAGCCTACTTCATTGTAGATATTGCGAAAATTTTCAAGTCTAATTCCTTAGTCATACCCGATATAACCTACAAATCAGGTTTCTGCAAAATTACAGTTATAGCATAAGAATTGATAGTGCTTTTACAGGCTATCAGTAACATAGTATCTTGAAATTTGTTTTAACTTTTTCCGTTTTAATGGAAATCACTTCTTTGTAAAATAACGAGTTTTTCGACGATTACCTCAAATGGTTCCGATTGCGCTTCGTAGAATAAAAATCCTCGCATGGCTTCTTGAAGGTGGGCACTTCCCAAGTCTTCTTGAAAGCAAGTTTTTAAAATTCCTTCACCTCCTTAGGGGAATTACTTAAAGCCTCATGCCAATCGGTACGATTTTTCAACATAGTAAGTTACATCCTCTAAATCTTAGCTTTGTCTGGGGTCATTTCCTCCCCTATCATTAAAGGCCGAAAATTTAATGATCAAGAAATAGGGTAGCGCCATGATCTGTATTGAAATTTCATCGATTTACACCTCTTCTCTTTTCTCAAAGCCTTTTGCAAACCTAGGGTTGGCAAGTAGCCCAACCAACTGCTTTGGCACTCATAGCGTCTGCTAGAATGTCATCTAGCTTAAAGCGACAGATTACCTCGAGGTCGGCGGATTGACAAAACCCTTTTTCGTTTAATTGCTGCCGGATTTCTTCCAATAGCGGAATTGATAGAATTTGCAGACCGATATCGATGTCTTTTGTGGGCCGAATTTAGTTTGCAATTCGCGACTCGCTATCAGTAAATCTATAATTTTATAGTTAAAGTGTTACCTATTAATTTTGCCCGATATGATAAATGTCAATTATCACTGATATTTAAAGTACCACTTTCCAATATTTTCTAACGCTTCGAGAATTTTAACTATAGTTTTTTGCATTTATAATTTCAAGAAGGTTATTAAAATCATTTTTGGATAAAAAAATGCATTTCATCGAAAAAAAAGAGCGTTTCGTCGATGTTTTTTAGTTTTATCTTATTTTTACGTCGGAATAGTGTTACAAAAAAAATAGAATCAATGAATGATATGTTTTCTTTTTCTAAGAAAAGCTATGGTTATTATAAACCTTAGAAAAACCTACGTTTACGCTTAAAAACACCCCACAAACCCAAAAAAGTCCCCCACCTTGAATAGAATCTACGTTTGGTTATTGTTTTCAATAACGTTCTCGCCCCCAACAGCAGTTGCCCAAGAATCCGATACGGCACTAAAAGTAACACCCAAGATACTCAGCTCCTCCAGTTTCGAAAAGAACGGCCATGGGGGTTTGAGTGTTTCCATAGGGTTTATGCATAGCATGTGGTCTATTGGCAATTCTGATGGTGAGCATTCTAATTTCGAGCTCCAAGACAGCACTAAAAACTCAAAGGTATTTACAAAAAAGGCATTGCGTTTAGCAAATATAAGTACAGGCAATGCCCAAGACCTTCCAACAAGTCATCTGGAAAGAACCGAAGATGCTTCGGTATACCCCAATCCCTTTAAAAATCGAATTACGGTGTTAGTGAATGAACCCGTACGAAGTCCCGGCAAAGTGTGCCAGTTTACCTTCCTTGATGTAACTGGTAGAATAGTAAAAAAAGGACTTTTAAAAAGCGGGGAGCGACACATTGAAATGGGTTCCATACCCAAAGGGGTCTATTTTTTGGTATTGTATCAAAATGATGAAAAATTAGAATCGTTCAAACTATTAAAAACCGATTTATGAGTGTAAAGTATTTTGTATCATATGTACTATTTCTCCAAGTCATATTGGCTATTGGTCAAGCTCCTGAAGGCATAAGCTATCAGGCTACCATCAGAGATGCCGATAATACATTGGTTTCAGAAGCTCAAATAGCCATGAAAATCGCTATACTCCAAAATAGCTTTTCGGGAACTTCGGTCTACGAAGAAGTACATCAGCCTATCACTTCCTCAAATGGTGTAGTTGGCCTGAAAATTGGTGGCGGTACGGTACTAAAGGGTAATTTTCCGGAAATCGATTGGTCAAAGGGCCCTTACTTTGTCGAAACCTCGGTCGATATCAACGGGGGTTCTTCATACCAGATACAAGGAGCTTCGCAATTATTGAGTGTACCCTACGCTTTGCATGCCAAGACTGCAGACCGAATTGCAGATGATGGTCATTACGTATTGAGGGCCCGACCTATTCCCTTTACAACTTCGAGAAATGTTAAAATCGAAGATGTTGGTAACATTATTGAATGTACTTCGGACGCTACCTTATCTTTAATCGATAATTTTGTCGATATGGAGATTGGCGATGTTATCAACCTTGAGGTGCATAACGGAGCGATATTGACCGTTGAAACGGCTAGTCAAGTCACCTTGAACTATGGAAAAAATGGGAACGCCATTTTTGAAAGTATCGCCGGAAACGTGCGTTTTGGACTTTTGCGGAAAATCGCCGCTAACTCTTATATTATTTCAGGCCAATGAGGTTGTTATCGCTATTATTTCTATTCTGTTGCAGTACAATTTTCTCTCAAAATTATCAGTACGGTCTGGATACCTCTGCAAATTTGAAACTAGATGCCGTCAATGCCAAGAACCAGCCTGAGGAAGACTTTTATTTCAAGGCATATCTCTTGCCGATCGACCGTGCATTTGAACTTCAACAAGCTCTAGATAAATACGGAACGGTTCGTTTGGACAAAGGCATGTATCCAGGCACTCCCATTGTCATGAGAACCGGGCAGAAGTTAATAGGCCACCCTGCTGTTACCAAATTGGGTTTTGCGATTACAGTTAAGGCTGGTAGTAGTAAAGTACGAATTCAGAATATTAATCCTAACACCTTAAGTTTCGAGGCCGGTGCGCCTATCAAAAACTGTATTTTAAAAACGGTGCAGTATACCAATTTGACCTGTACCAATTGTTCGTTGGAAGATAACAACTTCGTAAATATGGAAAAGTGTGTGGTAAGGTTTGATTGCAGTACATCGGGTTATTTTCGGAACAATAAGTTCGTTAAACTCTGGTCGCATACCAAATCGCCCCAGACTGTAATGAAAGGCAATACAGTTACGCCCAGTTATGGCAACGTTATCCTATGGCGTAATTATTTGATTCCAGGTGGTGATGCTACTGATTTTGCACAAATGGAATCATTGACAATGGTAGGTATCGATGCGGAATCTTGGAACTTTACCAACAAGGGAAAAAAGCCATTGATTTACATGAGGGATATAGGAGAAGTGAAGATTGGGAGTTTTTCAGGTTTGAACCATGGGAAATATCCAACTCCAACTTTTGACATTGAGGCCAAAAACCTATTAATATTAGGAAAGAATATTTATTCCAAATCTAAAAATGACATTGTAAGACCCGGTACAAACTTATTGATGCTTTCCGGAAAACATGAAGAGTATTCTTTTGAAAATATAACCTCGGCGTTAAACCTGAAAGCCTATTTTAAGAATAATGATATTTATATGAACAATATCAAAGTCACCTCTAAAGTTGCGAATCCGTACGCTAACAAAATGGAAACGATGTTGACTAAAAAAAATGTCAAAACTTGGGAAAGGCCTTTTTTTCATAAATTACCGAACCCAGTAAGTGCAGCAAGAATGGCTTCTAGAAGCAACAAGACCGACCAGTCTTCGGCCATTCAAAAACTTATTGACCGTGATGGCATTGCCGAATTAGAAGAAGGTATTTACTATATTGCCAAACCGCTGATTATTAAAGTCGGACAGGGTATAATCGGAAAGGGTTCGGGTAAGACCGCAATAGTGGGTATTGCCGATGACTTTCCACTTATACACATTAATGAAGACGTTTCTAAAAAAAACAAAACTAGTGCTAGGTACTTTTTGGCACACATGACTCTACAGGGCGGCTCTAAAGGTCTTTACGTCAAACCAGCAGGCCAGACAAACTACAGATTACAACTTAGTTCGTGCACCTTTAAACATTTGAATTTCCGTAATCAAAAAAACGGTATCCATTTTGAAAAGTTCTATGGAGTGGATAATAATTTTTTCGACAACGTTAATTTCATTGATTGTGAAATCGGGATACTTCAAACCCCTAATCCAACCTTCGACGTCCATAAAGGCGAAACAACTACGATGATGTACATGGACAAAAATGTGTTTTACAAAAGCCAGATTATACGCTGTAAGATTGGTTTCAGTCTGCTGGCACGAAGGCCGAATATGCTTAATGCCTGGATAGATTGTAATTTCGATTCCAACGGAATTTCGGTGGATATGGAAAATCCCATCAATCCTATATTTGCTAACTCTAACTTCAGAAACAGTAAAGGCGAGTATATTATCGGAAGAGAAAAATCAGCAAGTTTTTATAACTGTGATTTCACGAATAATGCCGTTAGAAGTGTTTTTAGGTTAGGGAACGCTTATGTCGAAGGTTCTAGATTCTATGGTACGACTCGTTTATTTTCCGAATGGTCAAGTAAAGGCTTCATTATGAACTCGTTAATACAAGGCAGTTTAGGCACGATGAAAAATGGCCTGCTAATCAATAACAATTTTACCAGATTCCCTTACCTTAATTATTTGATGATGGAATTAAGAGATAATGAAAAAATTAAAATCATAGATAAACAAAGCGATGCTAAGCCACAATTCTTGGTGTGGCAGAATTGATTTCCGTTTTACTGATTATCTAGCTTTTAAACCTGTAACTTTACCCACTCCAAATCTTTAAAACAAGGGCCTTGTGTCGCTTCCGAGAACTTGATATCGTTGCCGTAGCCATTCCATTCCATAAGTATCGGACGGCTATTACTGTCTATGGCAAAATCCCAACCTATGGCCTTTACCATCGGAAAGCTCTTGTGAAGTTCCAAAGCTGCTAACACACATTCTTGAAATCTGGGAATAGTTTTTTTTGAAAACGTCATCAACGAATCAGGATGGTGCGTTACCGTTCGCCAATCGGTCATATACCCATGGTCGTGCATTTTCCCGGAACCAACATATATGGGTACGCGAACATGACTGTCTGATTTTACGTGGCTATCATCGGCCCTTCCTAAGCGCAGATAGGACGAACGTATATCAGGGTCGCCCTTTTGATCAATTACCGTAGTCAATCGTAGGGTGGCGACAGATCCCGAAAGCAAATCGATAAAGAACGGATGTTGCTCGATGTATTTCTGTAATGTACCGTTTCCTTTGCCTTCTAGGTCGGTAGCGCTAAATTCGGGTTTTCTTCGGATGAAAACACCGCGCCCCTGAAAAGATCGGTCCGTTTTAAACACCACCCGGTCATTTTCGGTAAAGGCGATGTGACCAAGTACCTCCCTTTTAATTTTCCTGAAATCAATATCGAACCACTCACCGTTGATAAAAAATGCGACATCCGGACTTATAGAAGTATTGAAAATCTTCCGGTTAAGGGGTTTGAGGAATGAAATCTTACCATACTCGCCCTGAATCTTGGGAATGGTCACCAAGTGATAATAATTGTCGGGAATCCAACCTTCCTTGAAAGTACCGGCTATAGCTGAATAAACGTATAGCCAAGGGGCGTATACCTTTCCGCCCAAAACCTCGATAGCATACGAATCAGCTGTCTGTTTCAGCGTTCTGCTTAATTTCCCTCTTTCTTTTTCTATTTGCGCTAAGGCCCTTAGGGCCGCTTTTTTTGAAGAATGATTATAATTTGCGGCATGGATACCCGACATGGTATGCCTGACCAAAGATTTTATGTATTCCGTTGAAGCCATTGTTTTACCTTTTGTGGGTAAGATATAATGAGGTCCTAGCAGAAACTTTATAAACCGTTTTGAAGTAAGACATCCTGAAAATTCTAAGAATTGATCTGGCTGATAATCAGTGGTTTCTTATTTCCTTTACGTTGCACTTCTTTGACAGGCTTGGAATCGATGTGTATTTCCCCCCTAGTTTTGGTGGTAAGGTCGCCCATAATACGTTCGACCTCATCGGTACTGGCTTCGGTATCATCGGTGACGTAACAGAAGGCCACGGAATAGTCTTTATGTTGTAAGAGCTGAATTTGACGGATATCCTTCATGTGTTTTTGGAATATCAGCGCCAAGTGTTCGCTGCGAACCGCCAGACCGGACGGGGTCTTCAGGGTAACAGATTGCCTGCCCCGCACGTTGTCCATCAGCGGTAGGGGAACACCGCATTCGCAAATATGATTCGAAAGTTTACCACGATCTCCGGTTTCATAGCGGATTAATGGAAATACCCTGTTTCTCAGATCCGTCACCAAAATTTTTCCGGTTTGGCCCACTGGCACATGCTGGTTGTCATTATCGACAATCTCGACATGAACGGCATCGTGCATAATATGAAGTCCGTTTTGTCGTGGACATTCGGCAGCAATTGTAAAGACTTCCGTGTTGCCGTACTGATCACAGATCGGAGCACCGAATGCTTTTTCCATAGTTTTTCTTTGGTTTTCAAAGAGTGGGGCAGATGTGACCCATACCATTTTTGGCGAATGGATTTTTATCTTGTTGTCTAATAAGAACAGTGCAAATTCATACACTACGTCCACATAGCCTTGTAACAAAGCAGGTTTGAACCTGTTTATCTTATGTGCAAAATCCCTGGCGTTTTCCAAATCCATTTCGGCTCCTGCCAAAAATATCCTTCTGGTGGGCCACCACAATACGGCGTTGCCCCACCTTTTGAGCCTTGGGCGTCCGTATCTGTAAATAAAAGCTTGATTTTCGTAAGGTTTTATGCCCCACCAATCTAATATTCGCCATTGTAGCGTCGTGTATGGAAAATCGGGATCTTGCAGTACGGAGATTGGCCTTCCTGTACTACCCGAAGAAGTAACCTTTTCGTAATTATCGGATTTGAATTCCCCTGCAACGAACTTTTCAAAATTGTTGGCTAAATCATCGCGGGTGACAGGTGGAAGTCTCGAAAAATCATCTTCTACAAGTATATCAGGTTCGCCTCCAAGGTTGTTGTATTTGTACTTATAAAATTTGGAATTTGCGAAGGCATGTGCGACAAGTTGTTTTCTTCTCTGAAAATTGAGTACATCAATATCTTCAGAATATAGGTCTTTCTTTGCTTGTTGATACGAATCAAAGATTTTTGGCTTCAAAATCTTGGTTTTCGCCTCGAATATCAATTTCTTAAAATCCCGATAAAAAAATGGTCTCAAATTCTGGGGTATTTTTCCTAAAAAGCCGTGACGACAAAGTATTCTTGGGGATAAACAAATTTAGACGGAAATAATTTGTAATTAGGGTCGGTTCGATAAAGTGTTCTTCTTTTGGGATAAAAAACAATAATGATAATCAAACGGATAAAAGGTTTTTATCCAAATGCTGCATTATTCCGTCGATTACAAGGTGCTCTTTGGCATAATTATGGGCGTTTTGCTGCACGTGGGAAACCTCATCGCTTTGAATCAAATGCAAAATACCCTCAGTAAGCGCCTTTTCATCTTCCGGTACTACTGGCAGGCCGATTTTATATTTTGAGATGAGGTTGTATAGGTCCGTTCTCGGTTCTGCAGTAACCAAGACCAAACCGCCAACGGCTAATATGGTAGTTAGTTTTGAGGGCATTACTAAATTGCCAGCGTTCTTCTTTTGGATGATCAAGTGCACATCGGCCATATTGAGAAAGGCATTGAAATCTTCTTTTGACTGCAACGGGGGAAAAGAGATATTGGTAAGCCCCATGGATTTGGCCCTTTCTTTCAAAATTTTCTTATAGGGGCCTGAACCGCATATCACGAATCTCATATCTTTTTGATTCTCCAGTGTTTTGGCTGTACCCAAGATACTCTCCAGACCTTGCTTTTCACCGATACCACCTGAATAGAGAACAATCTTGTCGTCGGCACCAAAGCCAAACTTCTGTTTTAGACCCTGCTTATCGTTAATGGGATAAAAGGTTTCCAAATCCGTCCAATTGGGTAAAAACGCTATTTCACGGTTCGCTTTTTCGGAAAGTCGTTTTATCATAGCCTCTGAAATACTACTGACGACGTCTGAATTTTTGAAAATATACTTCTCGATTTTGAACAACCAATTAATTAAACTGTCAGATTTGATCATTCCCAGATTGTGCGCTGCCTCGATCTGCAGGTCCTGTACGTGATGTATATGTTTCGCCCCTGTAATCTTTTGATAGAACGCGCCGAGAATTCCTGCCATAAAGGTGGGGGCAACGGATATGACGTGTGTATTCTTCTTTTTGAACAACAACGTAAGCATTCGAAAGAGCGCGGCGCAGAAAAAAGAAAATTCCGACAGTATACGTTTTTTACCGGTGGGATTTTCGGGTACATACATGGGGCATCGGTAGATAGTCAATTGACCCCCGCCAGAATATTTTTTTTCTTCGGTATAGTACCAAAATCGTTTTTTTCGATACGCTGCTTGTACTTTCCATTGGGGATAATACGGAAATGCGGTTATCACAGTGCATTGATAACCTTTTTTTGCCAACCATTCCATCATTTCGCCACTATACTTACCGATACCGGTCAACTCGGGTGAAAAATTATAACCGATATACATAATGCGCTTTCCCATATTATCTTAGTTTTAAAAGTTGTAAAGAAAAATCGACTAGGTACATGAGACCTAGCCCAAATAGGGCTCCAAATGAACCCCAAAAAATATCTTTCAAATCGACGTCTCTGAGAGGAATGAAGTACTGCCCAAACTCGGCCAATATCACAATAGCGGTAAGAAGCAACCATGCCCATAAATAGGAATGTGACGAGAGCCTTTTAGAGCAGAACCAAGCCCCTATGACCAAAGAGAGTAGTATGAACGGAATGGCCGTACGGATTCTACTGTTACTATAATCATCCGTCCAATCAGTAATCCATGATGGTATTAAGGTCAGTTCTTTCAAATTCGGATTAGGCACCCAGCTCAGGCCAAAAATCAATAAAATGCCTATCGCACATATAGCGATTACCACGTATACATCTTTTTCGTACTTCATTTCCAACGGGGTTTACTAGTATATTTTGGTGGCTGTGTGACCACTAAGGCCTGCCCTTGATCACTAGTCACGACCGAACCTACAGTAATCACGGTATCTTCACCAATGGTAACGTTTGGACCTATAAAGCAACAAGCCCCGACCCAGCATCCATCTTTTAACGTAATAGGACCGTTTCTAAAAGGCATTTCGAGATTTCTAAAATCATGGTTGCCCCCGCACAAAAAACTGCGTTGAGAGATACATACATTGTTGCCAATGCTGAGCATTTCGAAATTCAATAAAAAAGCCTCTTCTCCTATCCAAACATGGTTGCCTATAACCAACTTCCACGGAAAGTGAATATTGATTCTGGGCTTTAAAACCACACCATTACCGACTTTGGCACCGAAACTTTTCAATAACCAGACCTTGAAACTGCTAGGGTAGGGCAAAGCCGTAAGAAAAAAGAGGACTTTGATTATATACCATAGTATTTCCTTTATTCTGCCCGCACCACGATTTAATCCGTTTTTCGGGTCAAAATCCTTTAAGGAAACTCTTGAGACATAGTTGGTCATAGTTGATTTTTTAATGGCAATCTTAAAGAAAAAATGACAGGAAAGTTTTAGCTAAAGACTATGCACCATAATGGTTATATTTCCAATAAATGAAAGTGGATATTTTCTATACTTGACCTGTAATTTTAAAATACAGCATTGAAATAAGTGATTTGCCGATAATGGTAGTACATATTAATCGAAACTTGTTAAAATAGACGATTCGGTATGCTATAATGCTCCGAAGAATAAATCACAAATTGGTATTCGGTACTCTAAGTGCGGCCAATAGACTTTTGCCCGCTTGCCGAACAGTAAAATGATTTTGGTATACAAGGTATGCCTGTTTCTTCATCGTTGTAATCTGTATATCGGTGAGCTGGGAAAATTGCTCCAACAAGGTGTAGGTGCCTTTGAGGGTGTCTTCAGCTACGATTCCTGCCTTGCCATTGGCTATTTCCCTCCAGATATTCACCTTATTGGAAATAAGTACGGGACATTTACACGCCAGGGCCTCGACTACAGCAATTCCGAAATTCTCTTGATGGCTGGGAAGCACAAAGGCCTTCGCCCCATGAAAAGCCGCCCATTTCTGCTTACCGCCAATCATGCCTGTAAATAGGATTTTATTTTTCAGAACACTTTGGCTTTGAATATAGTCGCGGATAGTCTTGCCATAAGATTCGTCCATTCCGGGTCCGGCAATTACCAACTTCGGCAATCCGCCCTTTTTTTCGGAAAAGGCGGTATAAGCCTTTACCAGATTGAGCAGACCTTTCTTGGGATGTATACGGCTCAGGAACAAGAGATATTCTTCGTCGCTCAACAGACCATGTTGCTGTCTAAACGCGACCAAATCTTGGTCGGTCACTTCTTTAGGAGGTAGAATACCATAGCCGACGTTGATTTCTTTTTTAGGCCTGTAGCCCGAAAAGGTAGTACGTGCCAGTTCAAGTTCTTCTTGACAGGTAAACAAAATGCCATCTGCAGAATTCACCGTTCTTCGTTCCACCAAATTCCAAAAAACCAGATTTCTCATCGCCTTTAACTTACGGTCGGGGGCCTTTTGAAAATAAGGGTCTAGCATGCCGTGGGGCATAATATAGAACTTCGGGGTCTTTTTCCCGGTCTCTACGAGCCAAGTGACCGCCTTTCGTACCGCAAAGCCATAGTACTGCCAAAGACCGTGAACCAATACCACATCGTAGTCGGACAGGTTCAACTTGAGCCAAGAAAGTAATTTCGACGAATAGCCCCAAGGTCCTCTTCCGGGCCCAAGCCGGTGTACCGGAAAATTATCTTCTACCGACCAATCAGAATTCTCCATATCGGCGGAAACCACCTCGTTTAGAGAACCCATCTCATCAAGCTCAGGAATGGAATTACGGATGCCCTGACAAGGACCACCATACGAAGGGTTCATACTTTCGATAACCCGAAGTATTTTTAGCTTATCCATATTTTTGGTTGTAGGCTTCTAAATAAAGAATATTCAGTTTGGGAATAGTTCTTTGACTGTCGAATCTTTTAACGTTTTCGAGCCCTTTTTGTCTTAAATTATTCAAGTCTTGTTCTTTCAACTCGATTACGTACTTGATCTTTTTCGAAGCATCTTGCGCCCATAGTTCTAAGGTGTCGTATTCTTTGGTACTCGCCACGTAGGTGGCCGCATCGCCGCCAACCTCGTTCATCGGTGCCTCGTCGGTCGTGATGACGGGACAGCCACAGGCCATGGCTTCGGCTATCGGCCAACCAAAACCTTCGGCCAAAGAAGGAAACAGGAACAATGAAGCACCCTGATAGGCGTATTTTACCATTTCATCTTTGAGACCTGAACAAAACAGAATGTCTTCTTTATATCTGGCTACTTGATAATGGGCCAGTACCGATTGGGTCGGTGCGGTACCGATAAGTATCAAGGGTATTTTTGTTTCGGTACAGTCTCTAAAAGCATCATAGGTTTTGATGACGCCGATTCGATTCTTGTAAAATTGATTTCCCCCAACGTGCAGTATATATCCATTTTTTAGAGAACGATCAATACGTTCTCCCAGTTTTCTTCGTGCATTCGTCTTGTCGCCGTCTACAAAAATGGCGTTCAACCCGTTGTATACATATTCGCTTATTTTTGGTCGCTTGTTCAGTATTTTTTCAAGTTCGTATTTGGTGTTTTTCGAAACTGAAATAAAATTGTCCGCTTTACTAAACCCTTTAAAAATGAGTTTTTGGTACAATCGGCCCGTAAAACTTACCGGATTAACACTGATTTCACCTTTTGCCGATTTTAGTGCCAAAAAATCATGACAATGCACGATGTGCGCCTTATCGGCAACTATTGGAGCCCAAAAACCTAGTGCTTGATCGGATAATACATATAGTCTTTTTTGACCCGTGAAATGAGTTTTAAAAAAAAGCCGAAACGAAAAAATAACATACTGATCTACGTAACCCAACCATTTTTTTAGAATGCCCTTTACAGGTAGTTTGTACAAGTAAGGTTCTGGACGCCAAACCTGCACGTCGTATCCGAGACCGATCATACCCTGTGAAAGATAATTTGCAAAACGGGGCATGCTATAGCTCCCGAAAAAAAGCGGGTGGGATAAGATTACTATTTTCATAGATTGGGATTAATGGACAATTGTAATTTTTCGATTACATTACATTTACGGTGACCATAACCATAATAGACTACGCCGCCCTATGAACGTCTACTTTAAAATCGTTACCATTGGAAGTTTGAAGACAGGCATAGGCGAGACCATTAATAAATATCCCAAATCCTAAAATTGTCGGCTGCCACCATTGGGACTGTACCAAATTTACTAGGCCTACACTCAACAATAACCAAGGGAGAATTTGTCCTCCTTTTTTCATCAACGATAAACTTCCTAAAACGAGCTTACCACCCAAGAATACCCTTACCAACATTAAGGCGGTTCCCAAGAACACACCCATTTCCGCTATAACGCGGTTCCATTCGAATTCGGCCAAAAGAAATGATCGGTCTCCGCTCAAAAGCTTACTGCCTACGTTTGTACCCATACCCATACCAAAACCCCAAAACGGAATTTCGTTCGATGTAGCATAAGCTCTGAATATGTAGCCAAAAATGCGATCTAGCAGCGAATTAGAAACCCCTCCCTCATATTCACTGGCAGTTGTGAGCCTAGTGGAAAAAACTTCGGTTGCCAGTTTAAAAAATTCAAATTGGCTCAAAACAATCGTTACGATAACAACACCGACCGCAATAAAAAAAAAGTTCAGAAACCGTTTTGGATTAAAAAATAGACTACAGACATAAAATAATATAGTCAGTAATACAGAATAGAATAAGGTTCGGCTTATGGATAGGGGTATGGATGCCAAAAGGGCAACGGTGGCCAAAACAAGAACGACACGGTTTAATTTATAGGCACTGGTCCAAAAATAAACGATGAACACTGCTGCCAAGCTAAAAAAAAGCGTATTGCCCACTTGAAACGAAAAAGTACCGGGCGGCCGGAAATAGCCCAAGGCCCCTTGAAAGCCTTCACCTTCGCCCCCCCCTACTCCGAAGTTAACCCAAGCGGATTGTGGACTATAGAATTGGGCCCCGATTAATACCACCATGGGAATGGAAAGCCATAAAATGAATTTCCCGAATTTTAGAATATCTTCTTTTTCAAGAACCTTTCCCATTATAAAAATTAACGGAAAATGAATTAAGGTAACTCTTGCGCCGAACAAGGCCACAAAAAGATTGCCATGCCCAAAGAGTAATGCTGTTATCATACCCAAAATGGTAAGCCCGGTCATAGCAATGATAAAATAATTCCTATTGGTAAGATTATAATACCACGCTCTGTAGATTATAAATATAGCCACTGGATCGCGAACGACAAGTAGGGCATCCGATAGACCGGGCAACACCCATTTTCGAAGGGCGCCCTCGAAAATCAACAAAATAAAATAAAGCCAGATGGCGTACTTTATTGGAGTCAGCTTGGAAGTTTTCCCAAAGCTTCTCCCATTACTTTTCGACACATTCTTATGTAAGACATCAAAAGTCAATATAAATATAATTTAGTTGATGTTTCGTGAATGGTTCAACCCGTATACCAAATTGGCGATATATAAAAGTAACGTGACACTACTCGCTAAAATGGCCAGATATACAGTACCGGCTACTGTTGAAATATCAAAAATAAAAGCTCCCATCAAAATGGAAATAATATTCAAGGGGATTTCAAATTTTGGGGAATACGTAATCCAGCCTTTAGCGTTGTTAAGAGCAATTATGCCAGCTGAGCTTAAGTTGACCAAGCTGAGTACCAAAATCAATATCAGTTCATATTGTAGACCGGCATACGCATCGCCCAGTACCCAAAGCAGTTCATCTGCGAAAAATGAACCGATAATTAGGGTTACGATAGCTACCGCAATTAATAATGCAGCTGTTTTCTTAATAATCACTATAAGTGCAGGTCTGCTTTTAGTTCTGCCAAAAGATGGGCCTACAAGATTATTCATTATGGCGCTTATACCTAAAAACAACAAGCTGAATCTGGTTAGGGCGCCTAATTCGGCCAAGGTATCGGATGAACCGAACAGCCCTAGAAAAAAAATGGAAATCTGCTCTTTAAAGGCATAAAATACCGAATTATGCCAGTTGAGTTTTACATATTTCAATAGTGTTTTTCTATATCCCGCATCTATCTTAACTTCAGGATATGGAAGAATTCTTACGGCCCTAGATTTCAAGAAGTGAAAAGAAATCCATGTGGCAATGATGGTTACTCCTAAAATTACGTTGATAGTCAAATGCGATTTGAAAAAAAGAAAAAGCGTAAGAATCAAAACCAATCGGATGGATTGATTGAGCAGAAACGTACTCTGTACGGTTACAAATTTTCTTTTAAGAAGTATAGCTTCCCTTAAAACAAGCATATCCGCTTCGGGCCATGCAAACAAAAAGACTCCCGTTAAAAAAAATAAAATTTCAAGTACGGGGAGATCTTGTTTATTGAGTAGCACGAAGGCATAAGCACCAATGGTTATAAAAGCGATGCCCACCAAATATTTGCGTAAACCCAAAGTCGTCTTTACGAGAACGGCAAGATTGGTGGGGTTGTGCCAATTTTCAGAACCAATTTTTTTAAAACCTGTCATGACGCCCGAGTTCGCCGTAATATTTAACATCCCAAAAACCGCCATCAATACCGTATAAATTGCATATTCCGATTTTGTAAATGCCCGGACTAATACTAGACTGATACCAAAACCCATCACCTGAAAGAGCAATTGTGCTCCGAAGACCTGACCTACAGCTTTCATCACCGAAGGCGGTAACCGTTGTGAAAAGTACTGATAGAAACGATTAAAGAATCGCATCAAGTCCGCTTGGTAATTTTATAAATCCTATAAGAAAATCTTTTCCAGTAAGGCCTAACTACTACGATTATTTTTTGCACCCCCCGTATTACTTCTTGTGCGACCTTTTTTGATTTCTCCAAAAACAGTTGCAGTTTCGAATAGAAATCGAATTTTTCGTCCTGTATTTCATACCCATACGTTTCTTTTGATACCGTATCATTGAATAACGCCATCGTATTTTTCAATTTATTGTTTTGATGGATGTTCGTTAAGGTTTGTAAATGGTCTTTTTTCGTTATGTTTTGGCGTACCACATAAATTGTACTGTCGATGTATGGGTTTAAGGCAAAGGCATCGGAAACGCTTCCAATTGGAGCGGAATCGATAATAATCCGATCGAAATTATTTTTCAGCACCTCCATTAAATCCCCGATACGAGCACTTAGCATCAAATTGCTTACCTGCGCTATTTCAGTACCTGACCCGATAAGAAACAAGTCATTTATTGTCGGGTGGGCCAAAGTTATCTGATTTACCGACAATTCTTTGTTGAGAATGAAATCGGTAATGCCAGGGGTATCTTTAATATGAAGGTTTTGTAACAATCTTGGCCTGCGCAAATCAAAGGACAGCACGATGACCCTTTCGCCGGCAGCGGCCAATGAAACTGCCAGATTTGTGGCTATAAAGGTTTTTCCTTCTCCTTTTATAGTTGACGTAACTAATAAGGTTTTGTTTTTTTCAGATTTCTTGAGATACTCTAGATTGAATCGTAACAAGCGGAACAACTCTGCTGTTGGAGTTCGGTTTTTCTCGGTAGTTACAATAACTTCATCATCATTACTTTTTGCTATTTCACCTAAAATAGGTGCCGAAGTCAAGCTGGATAGTTGATCGATAGAAGAAACTTTATTGTTCAGAAGTTCTTTAATATAAATTATGGAGAAGGGTAAAAACACACCCAGAAGTAAGCCACCCAAGTAGAGTGTACTTTTATTCGGACTAACGGGTTTTCTCCCCGCTTTTGGCAGACTCACTATTCTTGTTGAAGAAACCGGTGCCGCCATAGAAAGCACCTCTTCTTCCCGTTTTTGTAAAAGGTAGAGATACAAACCTTCTTTGGTACTTTGCTGTCGACTTATATCGAGCAGTTTACGTTCCATTGCGGGTACCTTTGCTATCTGCGCCTGATATTTATTTGCGTTTTTCTGCAAATTTCGCTGGGCAATCGTAAGCCTACTCTTGGCACTACGTACGTTTTGTAAAATAGCTTGACTCAAACTGGTCAAGGTATTGTCTAGTGTTACTATCAATGGGTTGCTACTGGACGCAGATTGTGACATCTGTTTTTTTTCCATTAGGGTAGCATTGTACCTATCAATAGAATTGATCAAGGAAGGGTCGCTGGTACTCAGTGCTCCGGGAATGGGCGAATCAGAATCACTGCTCATCATATAGCTTTCAATGGATTCGATGACATTGATTTGGCTTTGGTAATCAATAATCATTTTTTGATAATCGTTCGCCTGTTCGATATAGATGTTGGCATTGCTACCCACATCGGTCAAATCATTTTTTGTTTTAAATTCTTCGACCGTTTTCTCTACGTTGCTGATTTCGCCGGACAATAATTTGACCCGATCATCTATCATCTTGATGGTATTTTCCGCCAACTCGTTCTCGTACTTTATCATATCTTCGACATAAGTCTCGATAAGCGTAGCCAGAACCGCTTCTCCTTTTTTCTTGGTGACACTCAAAAAGCGTAAATCCAAAAGTCCGCCAGCTTCATTAGCCAGTTCAACGCTAAGGTTCTTTAGAAATTTATCGATAACCTCATCTGTCTTTCGGATTACGAAATATAACGGTTTGCCGCTACTTTTATATTTACTTGCCAATCTTCGGGTGATCGTAAACGTGCCGAACGGTTCAGATACCAAATCACCAAAGGCATATTCCTTTTTATAATTGCTGTCATCGTAAGAAGTACGTATCTCATAACACTCATTGCCCAAAAGCTCAATAAATACAGGCTGGTCATGTACTAAATTCAAAGAAGTTTCATCTACTAAGACCTCGACCGGCACCTGGTCGCCGTAAATCTCTACATCGCGAACATTACCTTCAACATAATAATTAATGTTGAGCGAACGTTTTGAAATCACCTTCTCCATAAGTCCTGGCGACTTTAAAATACCTATTTGATCGGCAATATTATGAGATGTTTTGATTAGGCCCAAACTTCTTAAGCTAGCTGATTCCATAGCAGCTTGTCCAGCATTTTCATCTTTTACAAGAATCGCACTTTTTATTTCATACTGTGTCTCTGCCCGGTATCTGATGTATAGAAATACTGTTATGATACATAGAGTAAGGGCTATGGCAAAAAGACGCCAATGGCCTACGTATTTGGTTATTATCTTACCAAGGTTTTTCTCCTCGGGTTGTCCTGACTGTTTATTGGAATCGAACATATTTATTTAGCTACTAATGAATCAACAAAAATAGTTCTGTGTTTTATTTTTTACAATTTAATATTGTAAAGGCATAAGTATAGACCACTTCCCATATTTAATACGCATTTTCTTCACCGGCAAGTACATTATAAACCGTTCGATAAATAATATTCAGGTCGAAGGCAAATGACCACTTTTCTACATAGAAAATATCGAGTTTAATTCGGTTCAGAATATCACTGTGCTTAATAATTTCACCACGATACCCCCTAATCTGTGCCAGCCCGGTAATACCCGGTTTTACGAAATGCCGAACCAAATATTTATCTACCGAACTCTCATAGCCCTCGGTATGAAGTTCCATGTGCGGTCTTGGCCCTACCACGCTCATATTTCCCAGAAATACGTTAATAAACTGAGGTAGCTCGTCAATACTTGTCTTTCTAATAAACCGCCCTATTTTAGTTACGCGTATATCGTTTTTGCACGCCATTGCGGAGTCAGAACCAGAATTGGTTGTCATAGACCTAAATTTATAGCACCAAAAGACTTTTTTCTTTAAGCCATGCCTTTTCTGTACAAAATAGAGCGGGCCGGGAGACTCCAATTTAATCAATATATAGAGTAACGGGACTAACCAAGATAACAGGAATACTATAACAAATGACGAAAATACGATATCGAATATTCGTTTGACCCATCTTGCATATTCGGTGTCTAAAGGTACCCTTCTAAGATTTAATACGGGAATACTGTCATACATCTCAAGTGACATCGAGCGCGTAAAAACATTTTTGTTATCGGGAATAATTTTTAAACGGATTAAATTATTATCGGCAAAATCAATAAGATTTTGAAGTTCGGTCTGTGATAATTTAGAGGCTAAACAATATACCTCATCTATTTCGTTTCGTAAAACATACTCGTATGAATTATCGATTTCACCCAAATATGTCGGGCTCTTGGAGGTTTTATCATCAAAAAAGCCCTTGTAACGATATCCCAAGGAAGGGTCATCGAAAACCTTTCTGATTTTCTTCAAATTTTTATCCTTTCCGATGGCGACGATGTTGACATAATTACCCCCTCGCAACCTATACCTTCGTACGGCCCAATAAAAAAAGATACGGTAAATGGTCAGCAGTAAAAAAATGACCAAAAGCACTTTGATGTGGAAAAGGTTTGATACTGTACGCCCAGATCCATAGCCGAATATGGCAAAGTAGCTCAAACCGAACAAGGTATACAAATTGAGCATTTTATGGAGGTTGGTAAAAAAGTTCTCTTTGCGCTTGGTAGGGTAAAAATCTAACGCGCTGGTAACCAACAACCAAGAAAATGTATAGTAGAGCGGGTTAGGCCACATCAAATAGGTGTCCGGTGTCAATATTAGCAAAGTACCATGAATAATGACCAAATGCGCCACTATAGATATCGGAATAATTAAGGACGATCCTTTTACATTCATCGTTGCGATTATTAGGGGAATTTCTATGCTTACGAATTACGGCGTAATACTTTCAAGAATACCTTCGGTGTAATGATTGACCAACATTGCTACCCCATCTTCAAGTTCAACACGGTACTTCCATCCCAAATTTTCCAATTTAGAAGGGTCTGTCAATTTTTTGAGGGTACCGTCGGGTTTAGAGGTATTAAAATTTAATATTCCATTAAAACCTACCTTTTTAGCTATCAGTTTGGCAAGAGCTTCAATACTTATGTCTTTTCCCGTACCGATATTAATGTGGGTATTTCTGATTTCTTCTTTGCCGGGCTCAAAACAATCGGTAAATTCTTGGGTTTCCATAAGAAACACACAGGCATCGGCCATATCTTTACTCCAAAGAAATTCGCGCATGGGTTTACCGCTGCCCCAAATTTCCAAATGAACCGTATTACCTTTTTTTTGAACCCCATATCGCCCCAGGACTTCACTAATTTCTTCAGTAGTACCCTTACCGTCGACCGCTTCGATGGGTAAGCGGTCTAAATCATTGCGCAGCACCTGCCAATCATTGTTTTCTAGAGCTTTTCCCAAGACCATTTTACGGATCAGGGCCGGTAGAACATGTGATTTTTCCAAATCGAAATTATCGTTCGGGCCATACAGATTCGTCGGCATAGCAGAAATAAAATTGGTGCCATATTGAAGGTTGTAACTTTCACACATTTTGATACCGGCAATTTTGGCAATGGCATAAGGTTCGTTTGTATATTCTAAAACATCGGTGAGCAAATAATCTTCGGTCATCGGTTGCGGACAATTCTTGGGGTAAATACAGGTGCTTCCCAAGAACAATAACTTTTTTACTTTATGCAGAAAGCTTTGATGAATAACGTTATTCTGAATCATCAGGTTGTTGTATATAAAATCTGCCCTATACGTATTGTTGGCAACTATTCCGCCTACTTTGGCCGCGGCAAGAAAAACATATTCCGGTTTTTCATCCTCAAAAAAATTGGCTACTGCTTTGGTATCAGTTAAATCAAGCTCGCTGTGGGTACGAAATATCAGGTTTGAGAACCCTTTATCCTTTAAGTTTTCAAGGATGGCACTCCCTACAAGACCGCGATGACCGGCAATATAAATTTTAGAATTTTGTTTCATTACTCTAAATGGATTTGGGGAATCAGTTGTACTTTTCAATTTCAAAAACGCCTAACCACTTTTTTTTATAGTTAACATAGTCTATATTCAATTCTTCAATGGAATTTTCGGCATTTCTTCCGTGTACTTCTACCAACTGCCGATTGTTAATGTAGAATTCGATTCCTTTTGCAATACTTGAGGAAGTGGAGGTTTCACAGATGTAACCGTTTTTTCCATGAGCGATTAATTCCGGCATTCCCCCCGATTTGAAGATAATTGAAGGCGTGCCATATTTTTTGGCTTCGACAATAACATTCCCCAAGGGTTCTTCTTTCAGGGAAGGTGTAACTAATATGTCCACAGCATTGAAGTAGCTTTTTACATCATCAATATTGCCCAAAAATAAAATGCTTTCTTCAAGATGATTGTCTTTGACTTTTTTGATCAGTTTTTCGGCATATTCTTTTGAATAGTCTAGGTCACCTGCGATATAAAATAGTAGTTCTTTGTTTTCTTTTAGAAGACTTATAGCTCCATCGACAAATAAATGCACTCCCTTTTCAGTAATGACCTGTCCGAGATAACCTATAGTCAACCCATCAAAATCGGCATAATTGATAGTTGAATCCGCTTCGGTTTCTTTCCGTCGTGGCGGATAGTTATAAATAACTACGTCTCCAATACTGTTTCTTCCGGTAGCTTCAACCCTATTTTTGATGAACTCGGAAATATACACGAACGTATCAGTTTTTTTGAGAACTATATTTTTCCAAATCCAAGAATTGAACTTGTAGTTGCTTAATTTGGGAAAAGCCGGTTCATCACCTATTCTATAGACAACCCTCTTTCCGAAAAAATAAATAGGAAGACATGCATCATAAAAGACTCGCTCGTCGTTCAAAAAGATATAGTGTGGCCTGAATTTTAAAAGTGCTACAAGTATATTGAGATTCAGTTGAAGACTTGCCATAAAGTACTTGAAATATTTGAACCTCATAACGGAACGATCCGGGAAAACTGTGGATACCGTATCAAAAGTGTTTACATACTTTTTCAATTCGGCGGAGGCTTCTTTATTGACCACCAGTTTCAAATGGCAGTTTTCTTGTTCGTTAAGCAAATTGTATACTTCAATGTTAGATCTTTCTTTTCCATAAAAATGTTGGGAACCAAGAATGCATAATATTCTTTTTGGCATTACTGTTTCTCTTTAAATTATAGGATACGTTTGCACCTCCGGTGCTTATATGTTTCAAAAATTTTTACGGCTTTCAATTGAGTCCTTGCCAACCTTATCTGCCCTTCGCCATTAAAACCTACTTGGCGATACGATGGTATAGTTTAGCCAATTCATCTATTACTGTATCAGAATCATGATATTTTATAATATAATCTTTCATTTGTAGTCCCCATGTCTTAAAAACTTCAGGAGAATGTCCTTTTAAACGAACGGCACTATCAATCACATCTATCAATTTCTTTTCATGGTGACTCTCCCTACTGTAGCTATAATTCAGAATGGCACTCTTATCATCAATATCGTTTATAGTACCAATATTAGGACAAATAACACTTCGGCCATACGAAAAGCTTAGAATGACGGTGCCCGAGTTCAAAACGCTGTTTATTTTATAAGGTAGAATCACTAAATCGGCATCTTGTATATATTTAATCAATATTTTATCTTCAATAAATTTAAGATCTAGGGTAATGTTAGCGTTTGACTCTGCTTTTTCCCGAATACTATTCGCATACGCGTCATCTTTAGGTTTGCCCGCGATTACCAATTTCACTTTGTCCCCAAATATATTTACGCAATCAATAAGCAATTCAAGGTTCTTATAAGGCCTTACAAGACCTACAAACACAAGATTCAAATTGGTTTTATTAGATACAACGGAAGGGATCTCATTTATTTGGCCATAAACATCTATGTAATCTGGATGTGGTAAATAAAAAGTTTTATCTATTGTTTTTTTTCCTTTTTTCGAAAGTTCTTTTTTTGAATCTAAAGAATGGATGATAATCGCGTCGGAAAAAAAAATCAGAAGGTTTCTGAAAGCCTTTTGCAAAGACGGCTTCCTATTTTCATGTGGTTCTTTATTATGCATAGTCCACACAATCTTTTTCCCTAAAATTTTAAACACGATTAGTTTAGAGGTTTTGTTTAAAAAATTTAATGTGCTCGCAATGTTTTCATACCAGTTGAGGTGAATTATCTTAACATCTCGATAGTTTGAAAAAAAGGTACTTAAGGGGATTATCTCGAATTTTCTCTTCCTTAAACCCTTTAGAATAATGTTAGTATACATATTATCTCCACTACCATAAGGATGATAAACTATCTTCATGAAGTTTTTGTTTTTGAGATTAAATAGTAATGTTGGCTATGGAAAATCATGAAGAAAAATCCTTTATTTTTCCGTGAATTTTTTGATCGACAGTCTCAAGCACCTTGTCGGATGACAACGAAAACTCGGAAGTATTTCTTAGATTTTTTTTTAAATTATCAACTACTTTCGATTTTTGCATAAATTTTGCGGAAACCATATCCCCTGTAATTCTTTTAATGTGCGGGGTAAGCCTAGCATTCTCATAAAAAGGCGTGTAAACCACATTAGTTTTATAAATCTCAACAGAATTTAGCCAGTCGTTCCATTTAAAATCAGAGACTCGACCTCCCTCCGTATGCGGCGTTGTCAGCACAAACCTTTTCCAAGGGACCCTGAGCACATCTGCTATAATGGCTCCGTGCATCGCCTCAGAAATAAGGTATTTAGAAGCTGCAATTTCTTTTAAGGTATGCTCGACGCCTTGCTCAGAATATGGGGAAATGTAGTGATACCCTAAATCTTTTGAAATCTGTTCCCAATCAAAATATTCGACGGAATGAAAATAGGGCATAACGCTAATTTCATACTTTTTTTCTTGTCTCATTAATCCCTTAAAACATTCCAATTGTCGGATGGCATAGGCAGCATCTGTAATGTATTCGTGCTGGTTTCCTAAAGCTCTAGCGGAATAAGGGCCTCTTAAGAACCTGATGTCCCAAGTATCATCTATTTTTAAATCAGTATAGTTATTAGAAGGTCTTACTCCGGTGCCAAAAATGATTTTTTTCCTATCCGAAATATTATTTAGATCTTTATTTTGGGAATGAAGAATTGACCCTATACCCAAAAAATAGCTATTATCATTTTCGTTAAGACTGTCGTCGAAAACTTTTGGCCATAACCAAGGATTGAGGTCGTCCCCAAAATTACCATTAACTGATTTAAAATATAGATATTTCATATGCGTGGGGTACAATATTATCAACCATTATTAGCAATTTAAAAGAAGTGAACCGCCTTAATCTTAGAACGGAAAAATTTGCTTGGCCTCCCATTATGGTCGTTAATTTGAAAAATAGAATATCTCATTTTTGGAGATACACAATTTTTTGTTTGTAAATCTAGCCATGGTTGTTTTATAACTAGTAATTTTTTAAAGTTTTGAAACATTGTCAACAACCAATTTTTAATAGGAATATTATCGAAGTCTTTTGAAAATTTCCTCAACATAAAACATAACCTTCTTTGTTTTAATCTTCAAAATGTTATTTTCTAAATTTATTTTTCGCAACATTTATGAACTTCATCACTAACAGCTTTTCATCCTCGCACAGGCCGAAAAGATAGACGCTAACAATAAAAATAACTGACGAAATACTACCCGTTACAATAAATCTATAATCCATCTGCAAATAGCTACTGGTGTAATAACAAGACCCAATCAGAGTCGCCGTAGGAATAAAGCTTTTTAGAAATACTCGTGAAGTATACTCCGAGAGCGAAAGTTTAGTAATTTTCTTAGAAATCAGTAAACGTAGAATAACCGCTAATGATTCGAAAATTAAATAGCTAACAAAAACAGCATATGGAGGGTAACCCATCTCCAAGAATATGTAGGCAATTGGGAGTGTCAATAAAATTAGCCCTCCTACAACAATCTGATATAATTTTATTTTACCTGTAGCCTGAAGTGCTGATTGAAGACCAATAGTCATCTGATTGACTAGTAAAGAAATCAAAATTAATTGAGCAAAAATCACAGTGTATTCGGGAACATCTTTTAACCAAAATTCTAAAATGCCATCCATTTCAAAAATCGCTGGAATAGCGACAATGGCTGCCAAGAAAAACCCAAATTTACTTGCGATCATTGATAAACGCAACATCCTTTTTCTATTATTTGACCCCTCACTTTTCATTATCTGGGGATTCAAAGCACGCAACATGGTCACCGAAAAAAGGTTCATTTGCGAAGAAAGTTGGTTTGCAATACCGTAGGATGCATTAATAACAGTACCGAAAAATAGATTTAACAAGATTGCCAATCCTTGATTTCTACCTAAACTACATAGGGCCCCAAAGAGATTCCATCCGGCAAAGGAAGAAAGGTTTTTTATTTTTGTTTTATCAAAGTTGATATTGCGTATAGAACATTCTTCATACCTCTTAAAACAATATACCATGTAAAGAATAAGTGTTACTAGACCCAAAAGAGCCATCAACCATCCATATATTATTAACTTATTGCTCACTAAACTTATGAGAACAAAAGCAATGGCAAGTTTCATCAATGCTTCAAGAATATTTACAATGGCTACAAAAATTAAATTTTCATGAGCTATTAAAGAACCAATGAATGGGACGTTGACCATGCTAAAAAACAAGGTGGCCAACACTGTTCGATAAACTATTTTAGCTGCGTTTACGCGATCTTCGGGTATGTTAAGGAATTGGTCAAAAAGAAGTGTTTCAAAAGCTAAAAGAACTAAAACTATAATGACACCGACAATAATGTGCATAATCAGACTATTGAAAAAAACCAATTTCTGATTTTTAATATCCTTTTTACCTTGAAAAAAAGACAGGAAACGCTGCGTAGAAGTTGCCATGGTATTCTTCAGGAAAGCCAGCATGCCGACTACCCCACCAACCAACTGAAAAATACCGAAATCGGTATTTCCTAATGCTACTAAAATTAATCTGGTAGAGTACAATGAAACCCCAACCGTCAAAAGCATCCGACCATATGTAATGGCCGTGTTGACAATAACCCTATTGGCTGACGTCATTTAGTTGATTTATAGACTCGCTTAAGATGCATGAAAATTGATTTCAATTTTATTGAAACCTGTCTATATTTTTAAGTTGATAAAAATTAAAGATAATCTATTCAAAATAGTTCAAAGTTCGATACCCACCACTTTCAATATGTTTTTCCTTTTCCATCAAACGGAGGTCACTATGCATCATTTCTTTTATTAATGCCTTTAAATCATATTCCGGAATCCAACCTAACTTGGTACGTGCTTTAGTGGCGTCGCCGATCAAAAGGTCGACCTCCGTAGGCCGGAAATATTTAGAATCTACGGCCACGACCTCGGTACCTATCTCAATTTGATATTCAGGATTGCAACAAGACTCAACATAACCCTTTTCTTCGGCGCCTTCACCTATAAAGAGTAACTTGATGCCCACTTCTGAAAACGCCATCTTAACAAATTCGCGGACCGTGGTAGTCTTGCCAGTTGCAATCACCCAATCTTCGGGGGTTTCTGCCTGAAGAATCATCCACATCATACGCACATAATCTTTGGCATGGCCCCAGTCTCTCTGGGCATCGAGGTTTCCTAAATACAATTTATTCTGTAGACCGAGCGCAATACGTGAAGTTGCACGGGTTATCTTACGTGTTACAAACGTCTCGCCACGTATGGGAGATTCATGATTAAATAGAATACCGTTACAAGCGAACATACCATAAGCTTCGCGGTAGTTAACGGTAATCCAATATGCGTACATTTTGGCTACACCATATGGGCTACGTGGATAGAATGGCGTAGTTTCCGTTTGGGGTACCTCTTGCACCTTACCGTAAAGCTCCGATGTGGAGGCTTGATAAATACGTGTTTTCTTTTCAAGACCTAGAACACGTACCGCATCTAAAATACGTAAAGTACCGAGGCCGTCGGCATTGGCGGTATATTCGGGTATCTCAAAAGAAACCTGAACATGGCTCATCGCGGCAAGGTTATAAATTTCGTCGGGCTGTATTTCTTGAATGATACGAATCAGGTTCGTGCTATCGGTCATATCACCATAGTGCAAGACAAAATTACGATTCTCTTCGTGAGGATCTTGATATAAATGATCGACACGATTGGTATTTAACAAAGAGGCACGACGTTTTAAGCCGTGCACTTCATAACCTTTATTCAATAAAAATTCACTCAGATAAGCTCCATCTTGACCGGTGATTCCGGTGATAAATGCTGTTTTCATAGATTGTGGGGTTTTGGGGTAATGTTAAATAGTGCTTAATACGGTTTTCGATTTAGTTATTTTTCGTTTTTGAATATTTAAAGTTTTCGCAGACAAACAACATAAAAATTTCATCATATTTCATGGCTCCGCCGCATGACTCCCAAAAAGGCAAGGTCATAGACGAGTTTTTTCGATTGTACTGCCAAAAAAGAAGTGCGAAATTCTAAATTTAGCAAATGGCGAAATGTCAAAGAGAGCTGGTAATCAATTTTAATTTAACGCCCTTTAGATATCAAAGAAACGCCATTCTATTGATAGTATGAAATAAAAGCATCTGCGACAATTAAAGCCATTGTGACTTCCAAAATAAAAATCTCGATTTACTGAAATTTCATCAAAATCTACACCGTGCAATTACGTGTTTAAAAAAAATAACGCTAATTTTTATCAATTTCAGAATTAATACAAGACCAAAAAATGAGGCATTTCGTAGCCCCAAAAACAGATTATATCATGGAGCTAACTGATGCTCAATCTCTTTGACCTTAATATTAATAATCATATTCAGCTCTTTTAAAATCAGACATACTCGGCTTTTACCGACTTTTTGGATTGTAGCTTTTTTGTCTTTTAGCAAACCCTGCCCGATAATAATCTCTTGACCTGGTTCTAAACGGGAAACCCTGATATTGGCAACTTTATCATTAGTAAGCCATTCTTTGATGGTTTCAATTTCTACGTCCCTGACCATCGCGGGCTTACCTAACCAAAATAAATAACGGACAATACCGGGCACCTCAAATACCTTGCACCGATTATTTTCGGCAAGACGAACAAAAACATAGGATTTAAAAAGGGGAACTTCTACTTGCTTTTTTCTATCGCTCCATTGTCGGGTTTCTTTAACTAATGGACAATATACTTCGACACCAATACTTTTAAGCAGTTGGGCTACTTGTTTCTCTTGTCGAGGTCTTACATACAATACATACCAGTTCATAATTATAGTTTTGGGGCTTAAAACTTTTAATATGAAAAATCTACAGTATAAAGTACGAAAATAAATGCGGTTTAGATTCATACATATACAATCACTTTTTGATTTTTCAAAAGTAGACTGACTTTCAGGCAAGTAATTGTTCTAAAGATTAATTTATTAGTTCATAAAAAATGGTAGCATAGAAATCGGTTTTTCTATATGTACTGATAACAGGCCCTATATGACTCTAAGAGCGATGGTGTCATTGCAGTAAGCACTCAGGGCAAAAAGAAACGTAAACAATCATAGACCGTCAAAATATTCATCTAAATAAACCAGTCTATTCTTCAGCCAAGATTTTAGATATTCGTAATTCTCTTGCGTTGTAAACTCGGACAGCCAGATAAGGTGTTCACGCTCATAGATTTTTTCCGTTTTCATTCTCGAATATACTTTCTCCAAACTAAGTAGAAGTTTTTGCTCGGCAAGATGGTCTTTTCGTAGTTTACCCCATCGTTGCTTAAGCCTATTTCGATAATCATTGGGGTCTACTTTCAAAAGTCTGTCGAACAGGCCGTTACTCAAAATATCATCAGTAGTTGATATTCTTTTTCCTTCTTTAATTATTCCGACTACCCCATCTAGATCCCAGGGAACGAAGAAGTACGGATTTCCTTCGTCATACTTGGCGAGATAATAATTTTTGCCCAAATTATCCGTAGCCCGCAATAGGTTTACGAATAGAAAATAATCGATTGCATTTACAACATTGACGTGCCCTCCTATTTTTGAAGCGAATTCGTCATCACTTCCATGAACTACAAGATTGACGAGCTGGCTGATATCTTCCCAGTGCGCTTTGCTCTCCACCAAAGGAAATTTCATTTCGAACCCGCCCCAATGGGGGAAAAGGTTATTATAGGTCGGTGCTTTTTTAAAAGCTGGCGCACCTTCATACGAAAATGCCTTAAAAAGCTCTCCACTGATCGTTTGCTTATCGTTCTTTTTTAATGCTAAAAGCTTACGGTCTACACCTTCCGAAAGGGAATATAGCCCGATATAGTCATTGTTCTTAAAGACTTCTACGTACGTCACATCGAACCCACTTTTTGCCTTTGGTTCACTTTGAAGGTAATTCGGTTTATGAATCTCTAGCCATAATTTTGCGGCCAGCGTCGATCTAATTCGTAGGGGCTCGTTATAAAGACCGTCGAGAATCCAATCATCGTCACTTCTTAAGCCTTTAAACTTTACGTTCTTCTTTTTTTTACTTGTGCTGTCCATCCAAAATTCAAGGTCATAAGACTTCTTGGGAAAAGATAGCGATAGGTTGCCCCGATGTTCGATTCCCATAACATTCTCTACATATCTTCCCTCATTGAAATAGGTAAAAACCCCTAAACTTTTCGAATTGTCATTGATTGCCTTTTGTGTGCTTAAGTGAATTAATGGAAGTTTTGTTACGTACAGTAGATATAGGTCATCCCTGAAAGATAGGGTCAATGGCATAGTGTACGATAACGATTTAGCGGTATCTACCACAACGAACTTTTTACCAAATTTGAAACTGTTTATTTTGCCTTTTGTCAATAAAAGAGAATCAATGTTGGTTTGATGCCACACTATAATCTTCTTATTTTCATCGAGGCCGAAACTACCTTCTTTTGCAACAATTTCTTGAGAATGACTCTTCATGCAAATAAAACAGAAGAGGCCCGTAAGAGCAATACGTAGTGGATATATCATTTTGATCGCAAAAATATTTTGAAATTGAGAATAATACCACAACTCATAATTTCCGAAGAGTTGTTTTATGAGATAGCAGATGACGTAGAGTCACTATTTTGCCCCCTAATTTTTATATAAAACGTTATGATTCTCAGAATGGTATTGAATGAAATAAAAAAGGCAGAAAACGGTTATATATAATGAAACACCCATCAACGATCGCGTTTAAGATTTAAACTGAATCGTGGGTACTTAGTATAGAAAAATGTTATTAATTGAAAAGGAATTAGATGCTCTCCTCAAAACGAGTAAAATAACAAGCACAAAAAAAGACAGGTTGGGCGTAAAAAGCAAAGATACTTTATTCAAGACGCTCTCTAGAAATCATTATGATTTACTGAAAATGGTCGATAGCAAAGCCGCAATTATCCTAACCGTCAATTCGATTCTAATTTCTTTTTTAGGAGCTTTACATCTTGCCCCGGATGGGGGAAAAGAAACCATCGGAATTTTCTTCTCCGTTCTTATTTATTTTTGTGTATTCTCTATGATATTTGCGCTATTCGGTATGATGCCCCATAAGTATTTTGGCAGAAAATTTGGCCAAAGTGGGTATAAGGGTAGTTTGTATGCCGGGAATTTTGCGAATTTTTCTTTGGATGAATTTCAATCGGATTGTTCAAGAATGATTGAAAACGAACAAACCATCTTCGACGAAATAACCAAGGATATTTATTTTTTGGGATGCGCCATCAAGCACAAACAGAATATGATAAAGGGTTCTGTAATTTCACTTCTTTTAGGGCTCTGTCTCGCTGGCGTTTATACCTATTTCAAAATTTGAAGCTGTTTTTAACTCGATTTCATTTCTTAATCTGTTACTAGAATGGCAAGTTGTGACTAGCTCTTTCAAAACAATCTTTAAGACGTTATCTTAAAAATACTTCCGCCAAAGTCGTCACAGACATAGAGTGCGCCATCAGGCCCTTGCGCCAATCCGCATGGGCGATGTTTTAGTCCGTCTCCTTCCGTTGGGTTTGCTAAATCCATACCGGCAAAATTGTCCAAGAAAATTTCCCAATCCCCATCGGGCTTTCCATTTTTAAATGGAACAAAACCCACAAGAAAGCCTTTTTTAAGCTCGGACGATTGATTGTGAAAGGCTATAAATGCCCCATTCTTATAACGTTCAGGAAACATGTCGCCTGTATAGAAAAGCACATCGTTCGGGCCTAAATGTGCCGGAAAACCCACTAGGGGCTCGACAAATTTTTCATCACTTGCTTTTTCGCCATCACCACCGTATTCAGGGGCGAGTACTCTTTTATTCTTTTGATGGTCATAATACGTCGAGGGCCAACCTGCATCATCGTTTTCTTTCAATTCATAAAATGTTTCAGATGGTAATTCATCATTTTGTTTTTTGGTATAGAGCTCTGGATAAAAGTTGCTTAGCCCTCCCCGGCCATGATCGGTCGCGAACAAAGAATTCGTTTCGGCGTTCCATGTGATACCGACGGCATTTTTGAGGCCAGTTGCATATCGGGTTCCGTCGGCATAGGTCTGGTTCAATTTGTTGGCGTTGAATTTCCAGATACCACCGGCAGAATCTAAAATCGTACATGGTATCATACCTTTTTCCGTTGCTGCATCCCTACAGGCATCGTTCCAAGAACCTATGGTTACATAGAGGTTATCATCCCCATCGATTGCAAATGGCTTTGCATTGTCACGGCCCATATCGATGAGGCCGTTGACTATTTTTTCTGGATTATTGGTATCGACAACTTCATGGCCGTCGTTCAATTTATAGCGATACACACCGGAATTTGAAGATGCGTAGAGGTAGTTTTCCTTCACCAGAATACCTGTACCGGGAACATCGGCAAATTCCTTTTGCTCATCTATGGTACCGTCTTGGTTTTTATCCCGGAGCAAAATAATGGCCTTGCCGCCTTCTTTTACTACGGACCTATTTGCATAAATATCCCCGTTGTTAGCGACGGTCAAATGCCGAACGGCCCCCAATTCTTTTCCTATTTCTTCAACGGAAAATCCTTCGGGAGCTTTTAAGATGGTTTCGTTGACAGCAACTTTTACTGCTTCCTCTTTTTTTGTTTCACTTTTACACTGCGAGAATAGTGTTGCCAATACAAGAGTGGCGGTCAATAGAGATAGTTTCCGGGCGCTGCGTACTAGTTTCATAAAATGTATTTATAGGGTTGGCGTGAGCTAAAGTTACTGTTTCAATATCATTTTTGTATCAAAAATTCAAAATTTACACAAAAGGTTAAATTAGCCGACTCCGCATTATTATCGAATTTTAAATACTTTTATAAGATGAAAACGAAAGCCCGGATAACTACAATTCATTTATTTTTCTTGATATGCAGTTTTACCTATGCGCAGGAAGAAATAAAACTATGGGAAGGCATTGAAAAACCCTATTTCAAAGAAAATGATCTAAAGGAATTTGAGAAAGATGCATGGGGCACAAAAGCCGTTGGTAATATTACGGAGCCTACACTCACTATCTATAACGCGAAGGGAGGAAATACCGGAAAGGCGGTTGTAATTATTCCAGGTGGAGGGTATGAATTAGTGGCCATGTACCACGAAGGCTATGAACTGGCGGAGATACTTTCAAAAAACGGAATTACGGCTGCGGTGCATAAGTATAGAATTCCGAATCCAAAATCTTCTGACGAACCGCATAAGGTACCCTTGGCAGATGGGCGTCGGGCATTGAAAATAGTGCATGAAAAAGCGAAAACTTATGGGATAAAAAGTGACGAAATCGGAGTAATCGGTTTTTCTGCAGGAAGTCATTTGGCAACAGTTTTAGGCCTTTGGAAGAGCGATGACGATGATGAAAACCCCGACTTTACCGGATTGATCTATGGCGTGACCAATTTGACAGAGGGAAATCAACGTTGGCTGGAAAGTAATCTATATCACCGGAAACTCACCAAAGAAGAAATCGCTCAAAACACCTTGTTAGATTTGGTCAACGAAGGTACGCCCCAAGCATTTTTGGTGCACGCAATAGATGACGATTCCTGTAAACTAGAAGAAACTACCCTGTATGCACAAAAGCTTATCGAGAACGAAGTTTTAGCGGAAACACATATTTTCCCCAAAGGCGGCCATGGTTTCGGAGTAGGGAAATCTTCGAATGGTACGGATCAATGGGTGCCATTGTTCATAAATTGGCTCAAGAACAATGAATTTTAAAGAGTCACAATGAAATTGAGGTAACATCATATCAAGAAATATCAATCTCTAAGATACCAAGGCTTTTATTTAGCTTGGCAAACAAGTTATTTTTTATCGTTCAATGGATTCGGATAATTATCAGACTGGTCTTCAACAGATTCATCCATACAGACAAAATCCTTTTCCAATAAAAGTGCGAGTTCTGTACCGTTTTCTTTTTTTGTGCTATGACTGAAACCTACCTGATTCGATTTAAACCAGTCTTTACTTTTCTGACTATTTAGGTACATTGTAATCGTACCTTCTTGAAAGTCGGCATCGAGAGCATCAATGCCTTTTTTAGTCCGCAAAGCGTAGGTAAACTTTTTTGTTCCAAAATCGGTAGTGTCTTCAAAATAACCGGTTTCACAAAAAATTTCTACTTCAGATTTTGTCAATCGAAACCGGATCGAGTTCCCTTTTATTCTAATTTTCATCCTTTCCCTTTTTATTTACCAAGCCTTTGGTGAATTCGTTTAGCGTCTCTACTTTTTCCTCAAAATCACCTTTAATGGTTTTACGGAATTCGTTGAGGTTTTTTACCAAATCGTCAATGTTCTCGGGAATGACGTCCTCAAAAAATTGCCGCAAGCGTTTTGCCGTAGTTGGTGACTTCCCATTGGTCGATATAGCTACTTTTACATTCCCTTTGGTAACGATTCCTCCCATATAAAAATCGCAAAAAGGTGGATTATCGGCCACATTGACCAATATTTGCCGTGCCCTGCAATCGTGGTAAACCTGTTCGTTTACTGGAACGTTGTCCGTTGTTGCAACGACAATGTGCTTTCTTTCTAAATATTTCGGATCGTAAACATCTTTGTGCATAGGAATGCCAAACTTTTCCGCTAGGGCGATGGTCGCTTCCCGATACATCGGGGAAACCATTTCTACCTGTGCATTGGGGCTCGATTTTAATAGGAAGGTAAGTTTTTCTTCTGCGACATTTCCGCCTCCCACAATCAATATGTTCAATTGAGAGACTTTTAAAAAAACCGGATATAGTTCATTCCGCTCCATGAAGTTCTTGTTTCTATAAATTAATTAAATGTCATTCTCGCGTAGACGAGAATTTTTCGGTTTTATAATTAATGGTTACACGTGTTCCCTTGTCCAGTTCCGAATTTATAAATAGGCGTCCGTTGATATAACTGATCCGTTCTTTCATAAAGAAAAGTCCCATACCGCCTTCACTATTATTTTTGGGGATTTCCTCTAAAATAGTAGCATCAAAGCCTTTTCCATCATCATCGATCACGATACTCAAAATACCGTCTTTAAAATTAATGGTCACCAGAATGTAATTGGCTTGGGCATATTTTATGGCATTGTTGACCGCTTCTTGGGTCACGCGATACATATTGGTCTCGGCAAAAGAATCAAAACGAATATTTTCATCGGCCTTATTCTCGAATAAAATGGTCTTTCCGGTAAGTTTAGAAAGCTCGGCGGTCATTTTATGTAGGGCAGGGAAGATGCCGTGGTCGCTCAATTCCGGAGGGGTCAAATTAAAGGTCGCCGTGCGCACTCCTTTAATCAGATCGGCGGTCAAGTTCTTCAAGTACGATATTTTTTCAACTGTCTTGTCCTTGTTTTCAACATCGATAGATTCAATGTTAAACCGCAGTGCCGTCAACATTTGACCGATGCCATCATGAATATCTTTGGCGATCCGCTTTCGTTCTTCTTCTTGGCCATCTACGATTTGACTGGCTTGCATTTTCTTTTGCAACATACGCTCCTCAAAGCTTTCTTGCGTCAATTGCTCTAGCGTTATGGCATTTTTTTTGCGTTCGGTAATATCGGAACACAAAATCAAGATGTTTTGTTCTTTGCTGGCCTGATGCATAGGAATGATTGAAATATCTAACCAGAACTGCTCTCCTGAAAGTGTTGTTATCTGAATCTCTTCATTTCTTATGGTATTCTTTCGATTACTTTTAAGTACTTCTTTCAGGTACTGTTGCTGCCCTTCGTCTGTGGTCAAAAGTTCTGATATTGGTTTATTGAGCTGTTGCTCCTTAATACCCAAGAGGTTCAGAAACTTTTTACTGATAAATACGATGCTTCCGTCTTTTCGGGCACTTGCGAACAGCGCAGCATTATCAATAACAAAATTCAGCTCTTGTAGTTCTTGCAGCGATTTTTCCTTTTCGGTTAAAAGGGTCTCTATTTTAGTTGCGTTGGAATCCGATTCCAACTGCGTTCGCATCAAACTGGAAATTATCTTGCGAATTTGAACCGACAATGGTTTAAAAATAAACAGTATTTCAAGAAGCAAAATTAAAAGTGAAAAGGCCAACAGTAAATACTCCTTCTGTTTCAGATTTTGAAGCTTTGCATTGCTTCGCTCGTCGTATTTGTTTACTATGTTGTCCATCGAACTTAAAAAATCGCGCTCGTTCTCAAGTAGCGTTATTTTTTGTCTATCGAAGGCAGTTTCGTTTAATTTTTCTTCGGATAATATGGCTTCCGCGGCGACGACCATAGCTTTGTGGTGTGCATCTAAATTTTCGAACAGCGCTAGAATTTCCCTATCGTTTTCTGCAGGAAGCTTCATGGCCGAACTCCCGGTTTGAAGTCCTTGGTGGGATGCTTTCCAAACGGATAGGGTTTGTTCGATTTCCGAAATAATCCGCCCTTCTTCTTTTGAGGACTTAATATTACTTAAAAGCAATACTTCTTTTACCAACTTTTGGCTAAGTGCCCGTTGTCGCCCAGCTACATTAATGACACGTGAATCGCTTAACTGCGAATTTAAATGCGATTGAATCAAAAGTTGCGCTACGATTATGGTCAATGCAATAGCTGCCAATGCCAACAGATACCACTTACGAATGCGAAGAAAGGTAGTGTCGTCAAGTGACTTTTGATAATTGCTATTCGGCATTTTTTTTGGTCTCAATTAGAGTTAAAAGTATGCACTTTAGTGCGTCTACCTTTCCCCGACAACTATCAGGGCTAAAAACCTTTTCAAAGTAAGTAGTTTTCGGTTGCAGTTGGCAGGTTAAAATATACGCTGCTTATTACTGCTAACTGCTACAGCATGCTGTTCCGGAACGTGAAATGAATTTAGTCATATTTAAAAGCCTATAATACTTTAGCCCATATTGGTTTAGTTGCTTTGATTAAGGTAGCATATCAAGTACTGATCGCTTTTGATACCAAGGCCAAGGAGCTTTCGGACAGCGGTAGTTTTAGTGCGGCCTTATGCCCTTTCTCAGACATTTTTCGCCATGTTTTTTGAAGAATATCGATAATTTTGTCCTCAGGATGTTCTTTCGCAAAAGGCTCAAAATAGTGCTCGAGAAACACTAAACATATCACATCTTCCAAGGTTTGGGTTTCTTCGTTCTTTTTTAGCTGTTTCTTTTGCAATAAAAATTTTACGGTATCGATGACCTCTTCTGAATAACCTACTTTGTTCAGAAGCGCCTCGGCTTTTCTTGCGTGGAATTTCTTCAAATCTTGCCGCCACCTCAAATAGCCTTCGCGATTCATATCATAAGAATCTCTAGCGATTTCCCAACGGCAAATGTGTTGGCAACGAGCGGTCAATTGTAATGCCTCGGAAGCCGCAGGGGCGAACGAATTCAACTGTTCCGTCATGCGTTGGGCATACAGCAACTCCTTAGGATAGGGTTTTCCCTGAAACATTTCGGTATTCGGGTCTTCGTGATTGGCGGCGTCAAAAAGCTCGAATGCCCGCTGTAATTTATCCGTTGGTACCATTAGCTTTGATTTTGGACGAAGATACAAAGAGGATCGATAAAATAGTTGAATGTAACCGCCTTTGCTAACTTGCTAGCGAAGGTCGGCAATGAGTGGCAATCTGTTCATAGGTGACGCGAATGGCCATCACAGCTTTTTTCTACATATCGGTGGCTCGCAATGACGTTATTCAGAAAAGCCTACATACACAAAGTCATCTTCAATTTTAACGGGGTAGGTAGCAATAGCGTCCAAATCACCATTTAAGTGTTTCCCCGTTTTTAAAGAGAAGTTATTTTTATGCAAGGGGCAGGCGACCTTGGCCTCCATATTCTCTTCGCCGATCATTCCTCGCGATAAAACCATTTCCATTTTATGCGGACAAAGATTTTGACAAGCGTACCAAGCACCTTCACGTGTGAAGTTGAAGACGGCGATTTGCTTGTCTTTGTATTTGATACAAGCACCGCCATTTTTTGGAAATTTGGAGGTCGGTGCCGCTTTGAACCAGATTTTTACGTTTTCTGGGGTTACTTCACTATAGGTATTCAATTGGGTAGCTATCATAATTTTGAATATATTAACTTGCGAGAACACCCCCCAAGCCCCGATCAATAGGGGAATTCTATGTTTAATTTTTGCTATTTTGAATCTTTTAATCTCAAATAATTATTCCGCAAAACACCCCTAAAGTTATGCAATCCTCTCAGTCGTGCCTCCCTTGTCGGTTGCAAGAAGGGGACAATCCCTTTATTTAGCCTCACGTCTAATGTCTTTTAGCGCAGCGGTCTTAGTTCTTTTTTCTACTACAGACTAACAACTACAGTCTACCAACTAACTCACGCCCATTCCTTAGGCATTTTCTGTTCTCTTAATGAAACGAATTCGATGTTGTCGTCTGTTTCTTCGGAGTTTACAAAATGTGTGTAACGTGCCCGTATTTCTGGGTTTTCAACAGCTTCGGTCCATTCACATTTGTACGAGTCTACTAGTGCTTGCATTTCCGCATCCAATTCATCAACAATTCCCAACGAGTCATTGATAACTACGTTCTGTAGGTAGGTTATTCCTCCTTCCAATTTTTCTAACCACGGCGCGGTACGTTGCAAGGGGAGGGCTGTTTTTATGTAGAACATGATAAAACGGTCTACATATTTTATGGCGGTTTCTTTCGTTACTTTTTCGGCGAGCAGTATGGCGTGCTTCGGACTCGCGCCGCCGTTTCCTCCGACATAAACATTCCAACCCCCTTCTACGGCGATAAAACCAAAATCTTTGCCACGTGCTTCGGCACATTCACGGATACAGCCCGAAACACCTCCTTTAAATTTATGTGGCGAACGAATGCCCTTATAGCGGTTTTCGATTTCTACGGCGAAGCTTACACTTTCATCCATACCGTAACGGCACCAAGTAGAACCGACACAACTTTTCACGGTACGTAATGACTTGCCGTATGCTTGTCCGGTCTCAAAGCCCTCTTTGATCAATTCTTCCCAAATAAGTGGGAGTTCATGCAACTTTGCCCCGAACATATCGATGCGTTGCCCACCCGTGATTTTGGTGTATAAATCATATTTCTGGGCGATTCTACCCATAGCCATGAGCTGTTTGGGCGTGATTTCGCCACCTGCAACTCTTGGAACGACTGAGTAAGTTCCGTTACGTTGTATGTTCGCTAAATAGCGGTCATTGCTATCTTGAATGGTTTCTTGTTTATTGGCCGTTTCGTTGTAAATACTAGCAAAAATTGCGGCTACCGCCGGCTTACAGACCTCACAGCCATGTCCTTTTCCAACGGTATCAAGTAGTTCATCGTAATCTTGTATCGCTTTTAATTTTACGATATCAAAAAGTTCTTGACGCGAAAAATCAAAATGTTCACAAATACGTTCCTTGACCGTCTTACCTAGTGTCTTCAAGCTTTCTTTGACCAAATCGGCTACCATGGGTTTACAACCACCACAACCCGTTGTCGCTTTGGTCGCTTTTGCTACGGATTTAACCGTTTCATTACCATCTTCCAAAACGGAACAACAAACGGCACCTTTGGTTACGGCCTCACAAGAACAGATCACCGCGGTATCGGGTAGATCCATCGCGCTTCCGAAAGGAGAGCCGCCTTCGCCACGGGCTCCCACGATCAATTCTTCAGCATTATCGGGCAATGGAATATTGTTCAGATACATCTGGTGCAGAATACTATAGTCTTCGGCATCGCCTACCATAATACCCCCCAAGAGTGTTTTGCCATCATGGCTTACATTGATACGTTTATAAATTCCCTTGGTCTTGTTCTCATAAATAATGGACAGCCCCTTATCAGCGGGCATATATGGAACACCGAAACTCGCCACATCGACGCCGATCAGTTTTAGCTTTGTAGACATATCTATCTCGGGTTGCATGACTACTTCTGCTTTTTTAAGAATCTGGTTTACGGCAACTTCGGCCATTTCGTAGCCCGGGGCTACCAGACCGTATATCATCTGATTGTATAGGGCAACTTCACCGATGGCATAGATATCGGGGTCGGAGGTCTGCATTTTATTGTTGACGACGATTCCGCCGCGTACGCCCATCTCAAGATTACAGGTTTTTGCCAGTTCGTCCCTAGGCCTGATACCGGCGGAGACAACCAACATGTCTACCTCAAGGGTATCATCTTCACCAAAATCCATTCCCGTTATGCTCCCATTGCCCAATATCTTGTTGGTGGCTTTTCCTGAATGGATGTTAATGCCCATAGATTCTAGGGTCAGTTGCAATACATTACTACTTCTCGCATCTAACTGTCGCGGCATCAATTTTGGGGCATACTCCACAACATGTGGTTCTAGGCCCATATCCATGACAGCTTTGCCCGCTTCAAGACCTAATAGGCCACCGCCTAAAATAGCGGCCCTGCCGTCTGATTTCGTGCTTTTTACCTTTTCGGCATAGGCCAGCATATCTTCTAGGTCTTCAATGGTGCGGTAGACGAACACCCCATCTTTCTCCACACCTTGTATAGGAGGCACAAAGGGTACCGAGCCCGTAGCTAAAACAAGATAGTCGTAAGCGAATGCAGCATCGCTACCTGTAGTAATCGTTTTGGTCTTCCGATGAATATCGGTAACCCGTTCGTTTACGACAAGCTCGATACCGTTTTCGGCATACCAATTCAAGGGTGCCAATTCTAACGCCTTTGCATCTTGATTTTCAAAATACTCGCTCAAATGCACGCGATCGTAGGCAGCACGGGGCTCTTCCCCAAAAACGACCAGTTTAAATTGTTTACTTTCTTCGCGGGCTACAAATTTCTCGCAAAACTTGTATCCGACCATTCCATTTCCTACTACGATTATAGTTTGCATATGCTTCGATTTAAAAAGAAAACACAATATTACGTATAAATACGTATTTTCTATGTGTTTATATGAAAAAAAATACGTACTCTTGTTGTGGATTTGATAATCTAACCTTTAAATATTGTCGGTATGAAGCTTAATGAAACCCCAAAAGTGAGTTTAGTTGGAGCAGGCCCAGGAAGTGAAGACCTTATAACTGTTAGGGGTTTGCGAATTCTACAAGAGGCGAATGTCATATTGTATGATGCTTTAGTAAGTAAGAGGCTACTTTCGCAAGTTGATGATACTATTCTGAAAATATACGTAGGCAAAAGATGCAGTCAACATTCTTTTACACAAGATGATATTAATATTCTAATCGTAGAAAACGCATTTAAATACGGACATGCGGTCCGCCTGAAAGGAGGTGACCCTTTTGTCTTTGGAAGAGCGAACGAAGAAATCGAATATGTAGAATCGTTCGGAATTCCCGTTTCCGTTGTACCGGGAATCTCGAGTGCGTTAGCCGTACCTTCCAGTCAAGGTATACCGATGACGCAACGGGGAATAAGCAGCAGCTTTTGGGTAATGACGGCTACTAAAAGAGACGGTTCCTTTTCAGAGGATCTAAAACATGCCTCACAATCTTCGGCGACCATGGTTATATTGATGGGCGTTCGAAATTTGAACGAAATCGTTCAAGAGGTCAGTAAGTATAGGGGTTCTACAATGCCCATAGCTATAATTCAAAATGGCACTATGAAAAACGAATCCTGTGTTGTTTCCACTTTAGATAGCATCCAAGCTTTGATTTCTCAGGTTGATATCTCAAAACCGGGCATAATTGTTATCGGGGAAGTTGTAGCCCAACATCCTTCCTTTTTTGAAGATGAAGTACAACGTTTAATACAATCTTCATTTTAATTTTATTCCTACGTATACCTTATAGGGTAGTAGCTCTAAATTATTCTTTTCTGGTTGTTTTCCTTTTTTGTCGAGCAAATTGTTTTTTTTAAAATTTTATATTTCTCAAATTTGAGCCACTCTTTTTTGCAATCCTTTATTTTATCCCCGAAACTTTCTTCATCCTCATAAAAATACGTAGTCGAAAGCATTTAATTTTTAAAATACGTATTAATACGTATTAATATACTTAGTTTTGATTAGTATTAATTGTTAAAATTCTGTATTATGGAAACACAATCTAAAAAAGCGACCACTTTAAAACTGACAGACATCAAAACAATGCCAATCCGCACGTTTTGGATTACCTCTATTGCATTCTTTATCTGTTTCTTTGCCTGGTTCGGTATCGTACCATTCATGCCAGATGTGGTAAAAGACCTCGGCTTGACGCCCGACCAAAAGTGGAACTCTATCATCTTAGCGGTTACCGGTACTGTATTTGCAAGATTACTCATCGGTAAACTATGTGATAAATATGGTCCTCGATTGTGTTATACCTATTTATTGATATTAGGTGCTATTCCCGTTATTCTTCTTGGCTTTGTACAAACACCCATGCAGTTTTTGGTTTGTAGGCTGTTTATTGGTTTTATAGGAGCGTCTTTCGTAATCACCCAATTTCATACCTCTATAATGTTTGCTCCCAATATTGTAGGAACGGCAAATGCCACGTCCGCAGGTTGGGGAAACTTAGGGGGTGGTGCCAACCGTTTGGGTATGCCCTTGATTGCCGCAGCTGTAGTAAGTTTTGGTGTTGCCGATGAAGTTGCATGGCGCTATTCGATGGTTATTGCCGGCGTAATTGCTATGTTGATGGGAGTCGTCTATTACTTTTTTACACAAGATACGCCCGAAGGTAATTTTGCCCAACTGAAGAAGGAGGGGAAAATGCCGACACTTAAGAAAGACGAAGAAACTTTCGCAAGTGTGTTAAAAGATTATCGTGTATGGATTCTCTTTGTCGTTTATGCCGCTTGTTTCGGGATGGAACTTACGGTGTATGGCACTATGGACGATTACCTACAGAACAACTTTGGCCTTACCCGTTCTACTGCGGGTAACTTAGTGCTGTCCTTCGCCTTAATGAACATTTTTGCCCGAACATTGGGCGGATTCTTTGGGGATAAATTTGGAAAACTAAAAGGTCTGCGAGGTCGTGTACTATTTCTAACGGTCATTTTGGCCGCTGAAGGGCTCATGCTTTCTATTTTTTCCACAACAACTAGCTTGGCCATAGGTATGGTCTTCTTGATCGCCTTTAGTTTAACGGTGCAAATGGCCGAAGGAGCTACGTTTTCGGTTGTCCCGTTTATCAATAAAAAAGCGATCGGTTCTATCTCGGGTATTGTAGGCGCCGGAGGAAACGTTGGTGCGTTTTTGGCAGCTATGTTTTTAAAATCCAAATCGGCCTTAGCGGAAACGAACGCTTTGGCAGCAAATGCCAATTTAGGTGAAGAAGCGATGAAAGCGGCCCAATCGGCTGCTTCTGCAGGCGCGGTTTCCAGTGGGTATTTTATCATTGGCGGTTGCGTTGTTATTACCGCTTTGACCACTCTAGCCATTAAATTCTCGGTAGCGGACGAAAAAGCTGTAGAAGCTGAAATGAAAGGGGAGCTATCTTTATCCGGAGGTGATAAATAGCGTCACATTGAGCGCAGTCGAAATGCTCTGGTGTTATGTTAATAGCCCTTCGACTGTGCTCAGGATGACATAATCCAAAAAAACATTCTCGCGAAGGCGAGAATGACAATAAATAATTTTATTGATGAAAAAACAACACATCGTAGTTGTCGTGGCTTTGCTATGCGCTACAGTAACATTCGCGCAGTTCACCCTAGATGGAGAATTCAAACCAAGAACGGAATATAGAAACGGATTTGGAAGTATCATTCCCGATGCGGCCGACCCTGGGTTTGCGATTGCTACCCGCTTGCGATTGAACGCGAGATATGAATTTGAATCCTTCAAGTTTTACATGAGTTTGCAAGACGTCTTGGTTTGGGGGGAAAACCGCCAGATCAAACCTGAGGATAGCAATAATTCATTTTCTGTTTTTCAGGCATGGGCCGATATCAAACTGGGTGAAGGTTTTTCCACCAAATTAGGCCGGCAACAACTCGTTTATGACGACCAGCGGATTTTGGGCGGATTAGATTGGGCAATGCAAGCGCGTAATCACGATGCCGGACTATTGCGATATAAAAAGGGAGGCTTTATGTTGGATGCGGCCTTTGCTTTTAACCAAGATTTTACGGCAACAACGGGAAACCCTGGCGGATTTCAATCCGTAGGAACAACGTATAATACGGCAGGTTTTTTCTCGTATAAAACGATGCAGTTTCTATACCTCAAGCAAAAATGGGAGACGTTCTCGGCAAGTGCTTTATTGATGAACAACGGTTTTCAAAATTTTACCGGAGATCCGGCCGTAGCCGACGGAGTAAGTAATTTATTGACCTTGGGCACGCATTTAAACTACAAAAAAGGAAGTTTTGGCGCTGCGCTCAATGCATTTTTACAATCGGGGGAACGTCAAAATAGCGTTGATGTTAGCGGCGCCTATCTTTTGGGCTTGGACCTGAGTTTTAAAGTTTCGAAAGGAGTTTCACTAGGGCTAGGTGCAGAACTTATCAGTGGAAACGATGCCGGTACGGCGGACCAGACGGAAGCTTTCTTCCCGCTTTATGGAACCAATCATAAGTTCAATGGCTTTATGGATTATTTTTACGTAGGCAACCACGCCAACTCTGTGGGCCTTACCGATATTCACGCAAGCGCGAAATTTGCTTTGGGTGAAAAGTCCAGTTTGTTGGTAAAGATTTTAAACTTTAGTGGAGAACAGGAATTGGCAAGTGGCGAAAAATCTTTAGGTACCGAAGTAGATATCGTTTTTGCAAAAACCTTTAAAGGTTATGGTTTGGCGATAGGCTATTCTCAAATGTTCGCTGCCCAAGGCATGTACGAGCTCAAAGGGGTCACCGAAGAGGCCGCTGCTAGTAGTCAAAATTGGGCTTGGGTGCAGCTGACCATGAAACCAAAGTTTTTGAATACGGGAAAAGCAGAATAAGGGGCTTAAGTAAGTTCCGAGACTTCGGGACCAAAAAAGCAGTTCTGACCTTCGCATTCTTCATATTTTGCCCGTCGGATGCAAGAGGGGAGGTAAAAAGAAGAATTTAGTTTTATAGACAAAGATGCTTCGATTGGCTATCATGACCCCTTTTGGTTGTGGTAGCCTTAGAAGCTTGCCCGCCGTGGGAGGGTTCAAGTTCAAGTTCAAGCGCAAGTTCAAGTGTCAAGTTCAAACACAAACACAAACTCAAAATTATAGCAACTTGTCATCCTGAGCGCAGTCGAAGGGCTAGGGACACAATTGGTCTTCGACTGCCCCAATTTGATATTTTCTACACCGAGTATCAAACTTCTGTCTCCCGTCATCGGTCATAAGACATCCGGCACCGAGCATCAAGCATCCAACCCACACGTAGTGCCCCTAACTTTGTACTTAATACCTAGAACCCTATATTTGTACGTATTACTACTTATATTCGAAACCTATTTTGAACCAGACCAGTATAGTTTTAGTGGACGACCACTCCTTAGTACGTGATGGTATTCGTGCCCTTTTAGAAAGTGAAGCAGATTTAGATGTCATTGGCGAAGGGGCTGATGGCAATGATGCGATTGCACTTGTAGAAGCTAAAAAACCCGATGTACTTATTATTGATATTCGGATGCCCAATATGACAGGTATCGAAGCTGTTGAAAAACTAAGTGCTTCAAATGAAGGCGTAAAATGTATTATTCTCTCCATGCACGACTCGGAAGAATACATTCTACAATCGGTAGCGGCTGGGGCTAAAGGTTATTTGCTTAAAGACACCGGCAAGGTAGAATTTATAAAAGCCATACATGCCGTGCAAGACGGTGGCAAATACTATAGCGGGGATATTTCGAATGTTTTGGTCAACAATTTACTGAACCCGAGTTTGAAGGTTAGCGAAAGCCCAAAAAGCGATACCCCAACGAGCAAGCCTTTTGACCTGACCAATAAAGAAATTCAAGTATTGGAATTGGTCTTATCAGGACTCACCAACAAACAAATCTCCGAAAAACTTCAAAATAGCAAACGCACCGTAGAAACCCATCGTTTTAATTTGATGCGTAAGATGGAAGTCAAAAACTTGATGGACCTTTCTAAAAAGGCGCAGGAGTTTAACTTGGTGTAGTTTATGTTACCTCCTTTTATTAATGGACTGAAACTTTATATTTTCATAAAAGTCAACTTATATGTTTACTTTTTGTTATATTTGTCAATATATTGGTTGACTTTATATTTTTATTGTAAACCTAAATGATTACAGTAATGAGGAATAAAAAACAGCTTTTAATTGAACAAATAGACCGAAAATTAGAACCTTTTAGTTCATCGGAAATGATTTCAATCCCTAATAGAGGATGGATAAACAGTATTCGTACTGCTCTTAATATGACTATGGCTCAATTGGGAGCGCGGCTTAATATGACCAAACAAGGAGTAAATAGAATCGAAGAAAGTGAGGCCAAAGGAACCATAACAATCAATTCCTTAAAAGAAGCGGGTGAAGCGCTTGATTTAAAATTGGTGTATGGGTTTGTTCCTAAAGAAGGTAGTCTTAACAACCTTGTCAACATGAAGGCCGAAAAATTAGCTCGTAAAATTGTACAAAGAACCAATCAGAACATGAAACTGGAAGACCAAGGGATTAGTGATGAAAAAATAAAACGATCCATAGCAGACTTGGCAGGCGAAATAAAAAGAGAAATGAGAAGGTCGTTATGGGACTAGACCTCAGCTATCAAGAAGGGCAAACACCTTTAGATGAAGCCGATAAAGAAGATTTAAAGATAAAATCAATAACACTCCAAAAGGAGCTAGATGAATTCGAGCAGTTGAATATCGAAAAAGCAGTGGAGTGGACTATTCATTCTAATTTTAAACCAGAGAAAATATTGACCGAAAAATTCATAAAGGATGTACATAAAAAAATGTACGGTGATGTTTGGAAATGGGCAGGTAATTTTAGAGTGACGGATAAAAATATTGGAGTACAATGGACTCAGATAGCAATAGCATTAAAAACCCTTCTTGACGATACTATATATTGGATAGCAAACGAAACCTATCCGCCAGAAGAAATTTCAATTCGGTTTAAACATAGAATTGTTGCCATTCACTGCTTTCCAAATGGAAACGGCAGGCACTCAAGAATGATGGCCGATATACTTATGGAATCAATTTTTGGAAAACAAGTTTTTTCTTGGCACGCCTTCAATATGGAAAATGCAGATAAAACCAGAAAAAACTATATCGCAGCATTAAGAGACGCCGATAATGGAAATATAAACCCCTTGATTGAATTTGCTAAAAACTAAAACTACTTAATAACAATCGTACTGTAGAACTCCATCGCTTTAATCTCATGCGTAAAATGGAAGTTAAAACTTGATGGATTTTTTAGAAAAAGACGCAGGAGTTTAATTCGATGAAGTCTTTAGCCGATTCCCTAAAACTCATATTTTCTATTTGTAGCTCAATTATTTATAAAATAAAGTTCATCTTGAGCATTAATTGAGCTCTAAATCGAATAGTGATGAGCTTTATTCTATTTGTAGCTCATTTTTACCTAAATATTTTTGGGATATGGTGAACATGTATACCTTGGCAAATATAAACAAATAATCAACCCGACCGAAACCCATATTGTCCCCAATATACCTGCTCCAATCCGACTACAGGAATACGGCGTAGGTATCTTCGTAGCAGCTCTTACAAAATCAGCGTTAAAAAAAGCATTAAAGAAAAAGCTCATTACGGTCAATGGTGCTTTTGCTACTTCGGCTACTTTTATAAATGGTGGGGAGTGCATTCGATTATCCATTCCAGAAGAAGTGAGTCCGAAGAAAAAGCTGGTTTTTCCACTTAAGGTATTGTTTGAAGATGATCATTTAGCCGTGATTCATAAGCCCGCTGGTATTTTGGTCAGTGGCAACAGTTTTAAAACCATCGCAAATGCCTTAGCTCAAAATATTCAACGAAGTAAACTACCTGATGTTACAAAACCACAACCCGTTCACCGATTAGATTATGCAACCACGGGTATTTTATTGGTCGGAAAAACGAGTAGTAGTATTCGTGCTCTAAATAGCATGTTTGAAGATAAAGCGATTAAGAAAACATATTATGCAGTGACTATTGGTGAAATGAATTATCAAGGAAAAATCACTGCTGAAATCGATGGTAAGAAATCCCGGTCGAATTATAAGGTAATCGAATCTGTTAACTCAAAAAGATTCGGGAAACTTAACATGGTGAGATTAAAACCGAAAACAGGCAGAAGGCATCAATTGCGCAAACACCTGTCGAGTATCGGTAATCCTATATTGGGAGATGCAGTATACGGAAATGAAGATTTAATTTTAAAGGGTCAAGGCTTGTATTTACATGCCTATTCGCTAAAGTTTACACATCCCTTTACAAATAAAAAAGTCCATTTAAAAGATGAGTTTCCTCAAAGATTTAAGAAAATATTCGTTCCTAGAATAGGCCACAACCCCAGAAGTCTCGGGATTAAAGATATATTTCAAAACAGCCTCTAAGCAACCTCGGTAAATTATGTCTTCAGAAAAAAAGCAAGAAATTAAATCAAGGCTGCACGCTCGAAACAAAAATCGAGAACGCTATGATCTAGAGGCATTGGTGATGGCTAACCCTGAATTGAAAAATTATGTAAAGCCCAATAGATTTGGAGTCGATTCAGTTGATTTTTCAAATCCGATCGCGGTAAAACTTTTGAATAAAGCATTATTGAACCATTACTATGGAATAAAGAACTGGGATTTCCCAGATGAAAATTTATGTCCACCAATACCGGGAAGAGCAGATTACATACATCATATTGCCGATCTATTAGGCGAAAATAATTTTGACTCGATTCCATTTGGTGATAAAATTACTTGTCTTGACGTTGGCGTAGGGGCAAGTTGTATTTACCCGATTATTGGGGTTACAGAATATGGTTGGAAGTTTATTGGATCTGATATTGATGCAAAATCGATTGCATCTGTGCAGCATATTATTAATTCGAATCCATCGCTTGCAACTAAGATCGAATGTAGATTGCAGAAAAATCCATCAGCTATATTTCAGGGGATATTAAGAAAAGATGAGAAAATTGATGTAACGATATGTAACCCTCCTTTTCATGCTTCGATCGAGGCTGCTCAAAAGGGAACACGAAGAAAAATAAAGAATCTATCGGGGAAAAAAGTAAAAACTCCCAAACTCAATTTTGCAGGAATCAACCATGAGCTTATATGCGATGGTGGTGAATATCGATTTATCCAAAATATGATTGGAGAAAGTAGAACAATCGCTAAAAATTGCTTCTGGTTTTCAACGTTGGTATCCAAACAAGCTAATCTTAAGGGAATTTATAAATCATTAAAAAGAATTGAAGCGAATCAGATTAAAACAATCCCCTTGGGAACAGGAAACAAATCTAGCCGAATTGTAGCTTGGACATTCTTATCTGGAGAGGAACAAACGACGTGGAGAGAAACGAGATGGAAAACCTCCGCTAACACCCGTCTGTGACAATTGCCATATCAAATTATTTAATCGTATCACTATCGTATATTTTCGTATCCCATCGTATCAAAATTTTCAGGACCCATCATATTTCATAGTTGATTTTTAAGAATAATACGAACTTACCCATTCCACAAATCCCAGATTCCATACCTAATAATTAGTAATACCCCCGAAACGACCCCCAACTATTGCCATATTATAACTACGTATTAATACGTATTTTTATAATTTGCATACTCAAATTTGATGGTTTTCATCAAAAGACGGAATGATGCAGAAAAAGAAAACAGAAAAGACGATTTGTTCCTATTGTGGTGTAGGTTGCGGCATATTGGTAGATGTAGATGCCAAAGGCACGATATCGGTTGAAGGTGACCCCGACTACCCTTCAAGTAAGGGCATGTTATGTACCAAAGGGCGCAATCTGAACTACGTAGCCCAAGATACCAGCGACCGTATTTTACATCCTGAGATGCGTTGGAGTAGAAACCACCCTTTGCAAAAAGTGTCCTGGGATACCGCTTTTGAACGCGCCGCCGCTGTTTTTAAAAGTATCATTGCTAAGCACGGTCCCGATAGTGTGGGTTTCTATGTATCCGGGCAATGCTTGACCGAAGAATATTACCTCGCCAATAAGATTACAAAAGGCTTTATCGGTACCAATAATATTGATACCAATTCACGTTTGTGTATGAGTTCTGCTGTGGTGGGCTATAAAAAAACGGTGGGGGAAGATTCGGTGCCTATTTCTTATGAAGATATTGAACTGGCCGATTGTTTTTTGATTGCAGGAGCCAATCCGGCTTGGTGCCATCCGATTTTGTATCGCCGTTTAGAACAACGGAAAACCGATAATTCCGAAGTAAAAGTTATCGTAGTCGACCCGCGAAAAACGCAAACTGCGGCCGCAGCGGATCTGCATTTACAAATTCTGCCCGGTACCGATGTGATTTTGTTCAATGCCATTGCACGTTGGTTGATCGAAAAACGAAAGACCGACAAGTCGTTCATCAAAAAGCATACAACGAACTATGAGGCGGTAAAGGAAATGGCCTTTTCACTTTCCATACGGCAAGCGGCTGAAAAGTGCGGTATTTCGTCTTCCGAGATCCGTAAAGCGGCCCAATATATAGGGGAGGCCAGTAAGTTTCTCAGTATGTGGACGATGGGGCTTAACCAGAGTGTAATCGGAGTTTCCAAAAATGTATCCCTTTTAAATATATCGCTATTAACCGGACAAATCGGGAAACCCGGTTGTGGTCCGTTTTCACTAACCGGTCAACCCAACGCAATGGGCGGTCGTGAAGTAGGTGGAATGGCGAATCTACTAGCGGCCCATAAAGACCTGGGCAATCCCATCCATAGAAAAGAAGTATCAGACTTTTGGGGCGGAAAGGAAATCAAAGGCGAACCGGGCTACACGGCGACCGAAATGTTCGATGCCCTAGAAAGCGGAAAACTAAAAGCCATTTGGATAATCTGTACGAACCCCGCAGTAAGTATGCCCAACGTGCATAAGGTGGAACGCGCTTTAAAAAATGCAGCTTTTGTTGTAGTACAAGATATTTCGCACAATTCGGAAACTACAAAATTTGCAGACCTGCTTCTGCCGGCTGCCGGCTGGTTGGAGAAAGAAGGTACAATGACGAATTCCGAACGTCGCATTAGCTATTTACCGAAGGTAGTCGACCCGCCAGAAGAAGCTTTGCCCGATGTAGAAATTCTATGGCGTTTTGCACAGGCGATGGGTTTTCAAGGTTTTGACTATAAAAATGCCAGTGAAGTATACGACGAGCATTGCCTATTGACCAAAGGCACCAACATTGATATTTCGGGCCTATCATACGAGCGACTACAAAATGAAGGTAGTTTTCAATGGCCCGTGCCGCACCCGACCCATCCGGGGACACCGCGTTTGTTTACTGATTTCGAATTTCATACCAATGATAAAAAGGCACATTTTAATGCGCCTCGGAGACTGTATAATTCATCGGAAGCTACCAATATCGATTTTCCGTTAATCCTGAATACGGGTAGAGTTCGTGACCAATGGCATACGAGAACGAAGACAGGCAAGGTTAAACGGTTATTGACCCACATTCCAGAACCTTATCTCGAAATAAATACCGTAGATGCCTATCTACGAAAGCTTAAGGAAGGTGATATTGCCGTGATTAAGAGTCGAAGGGGAGAAGTTCAGGTAAAAGTAAAGGTCAATCTTGATATTCGTGAAGGCGTAGTTTTTCTTCCGATGCACTGGGGGAAAATTCTGAACAATGATTTTGGTCGTGCGAACAACATTACCAACGATTTGGTAGACCCGGTTTCCAAAGAACCCGACTTTAAGTACTGTGCGGTACAAGTGGAGAAATTCGTAAAAACTGGACAGAAAATAGTAGTCGTTGGGGCTGGTGCAGCGGCGTATCGCTTTATACAATCCTATCGTGAAAAGAACAAGAAAGACGAGCTGCATGTGTTCTCTAAAGAGAAAGACCCTTTTTACAATCGCGTGCTACTTCCGGAATATGTGAGTGATGAACTTTCTTGGGAATCCTTGGAAAAATTAAAGAACGGAGAGCTGCAAAAGCTGAATGTTACGCTACATCCCGGAATAGGAATTACAAAAATCGACGAGCAAGAAAAAACAGTAACGGATACCGATGGTATTGAACATTCGTACGACTTGCTAATCATGGCTACGGGCAGTCGAGCCTTTGTGCCTAGCGGTGTGAAAATGGATGTGCCTGGTCGTTTTACCATGCGCGAACGAGGCGATGCCGATAAACTAAAGCAGTATTTACAGAAAACAGGCCTGCCCGCCGAAGAGCAACATGTTGTCATCGTCGGTGGAGGATTGCTGGGATTGGAACTGGCCGCAGCCCTAAAAAAAATCAATATCAACATAAGTATCGTACAACGTGCACCACGTTTGATGGAACGCCAATTAGATAATATTGCAAGCCGTTTGTTGGCTGAAGATGTGATCGAAAGAGGTATCAACATCTATTTTGACAATGAAGTAAGTACGGTTTTTGAAGAAAAGGAAAGTGCGAATTCATTGTTGGTCAATCTTAAAACGGGCCGCACCATACAATGCAATGCGATTGTCTATGCAATCGGTACCCGACCCAATATTGAATTGGCGAAACGTGCGAATTTGAAGACACGGCGTGGGGTAGTAGTAAATTCGTATCTGCAAACGAGCGACCCTTCTATTTTTGGGCTGGGTGAAATTGCGGAGTTCGAAAATTCCCTTTTCGGAATTACCTCCGCTGCGGAACAACAAGCGGATATTGCCGCCAATTATATTCTGGGTGATTTCAGCAGTATGTACAATGGCTCCGTTTTGATGAATATTCTGAAGTTTGAAAATCTGGACCTGTGCAGTATCGGCATGGTAAACGCTCCGAAAGACGATAGCACGTATGAGGAAATAATTCTAATGGATGTCAGCAAGCGTTTCTATAAAAAGTGTATCGTAAAGGGCGACACTTTGAAGGGGGCCATTCTGATGGGTGACAAAAATGAGTTTGCCGAGTTCAAGCGATTGATCGAAGAAGAAATTGAACTCTCGGAAAAGCGAAATGAACTACTAAGAGGTGCTTCGAACAGCGTTCCTTTAAAAGGGAAATTGATATGCTCATGCAGCCAAGTAGGTGAAGGAAATGTAATCGATGCTATTGTAGGTGGATGCTCTGATTTTAATAAACTATGCGCAGAAACTGGTGCTGGCTTGGGTTGTGGCAGTTGTAAGCCCGAGGTTAAAATATTGTTGGATAGTCAGTTACAGTTAAATTGAGATATGGCTTATGGTTTATGAAAAAATGTCACATTGAGCGCACCTATCAGCTAGAGGCTACAGTATGGCAATATCTCTAATAATATGGTGAGAGACAGCTCCTCCCTTTAGATAAAGGGAGGTGGATTCGCTTGCGGAGACGGAGGGATTGAACCGCAAACTTGCTCAGGTAATCTTGCGAACCAAGCATACTATAACAGTACGTTAGCAAGTTTGCGGTTCAATCTCCCCGTCACGCCAAAGGCGTGACACCCCTCTTTAATAAAGAGGGGTGCCAAAAAAACCTCCGCAGAGGTGTTCTTACGGTAATCGCCGGGGCAAGCAGAGTCAAAAGGTTTAATGAACCAAAAATAAAAAAATGAACGACGACTTACATCGCATATTGTTAAAAGGAGGTGTAACCTCTCCCGGAGAGCTAAAAGATATTATTCTTATGCTCGAATCGGCGGGTTTGAAAGAGGTGTATTTTGGTTCACGGCAAGATTTGTTGTTTCCCCTAAAAGATGCCAAAGAAGAGGCACAATTGGAACGGTTGTCTGAATTCAATACCGACATTATGGCAAACAGAAGCTATCAGAATATCGTTAGTTCCTATGTTTCCGCAGATGTTTTTGACATGACCCATTGGCTAAAAGGTTCTACCTATCTTTATATTTTAGAGGGCTTTGACTACCTGCCACAATTGAAAATCAATATCACAGACCCTAAACAGCGCCTAGTACCTCTTTTTAGCGGAAATCTAAACTTTATCGCTTCCGAAAATGAAGATTATTGGTATTTGAACGTAAAACTTCCGCATTGGAAAACGTCGGCCTTTTATCCGGTTCTGATCTACAGTTGGGATATTACGGCCATCTCAAAAACCATTGAGGATATCTATGAGGACATCTCAGATGTAGACGAGCTCTTTTTTGTGGTCAATAAAAAGATAGACACGAACAATAAAACCATAGAAAAAGAACTGAAAGTACCCTACCTCACTTTTCCCTATTATGAGGGAATGAACCGTATGGGAATAGACCAATATTGGTTGGGCCTGTACTGGCGAAATAACAGATATGATCTTTCGTTCTTAAAAGAGTTCTGTGGATTTTGCTTGGATAATAGTATCGGTAAGATGTGTATCACCCCGTGGAAATCTTTTATCGTAAAAGGAATCAAACAAAAAAGCAGGTCCGAACTGGAACGTTTTTTAGGACAGTGGGGAATCAATGTTCGACACTCTCAACTGGAAATGAACTGGCATGTACCCGTAGATGACATGGATGCACTGGAACTTAAAAAATTCTTGGTCCGCAGTTTCGACCAGAATGATATCAGCACCTACGGACTTACTTTCGGCATAAGTAATGACGTAGGCAAACGAGCACATTTTTCTTCTGTCATTATCGAAAAAAACCCGGCACCAGCAATCGTAAAAGATTTTGAAGTACGGCCTACGTATAATGTGCTGCACTTCGAAAATTTTGACCCCAATACCCAGAAATATTTGGCCTACGCACAAGACGTTGACAAAATAGAACTTCCGGGGCTTCTCATGGAATTGAGTAAAAAATATTTTGAACAGTTGGGCAAAGTCCATGTGAAGGAAGAAGAAATCAAGAAAACCCGTGAAAATGCTGCACAAGAAGTGCATCAATGCCAATCTTGTTTTACGGTTTATGATAAACTGTTCGGCGACACAAAAGCAGCAGCACCAGCAGGTACAGTCTTTAAAGATCTTCCAGAAGATTATGTTTGCCCTGTTTGTGCTTCCCCTAAGTCGCAGTTTAAAAAAATGGTCTTTGAGTATAGTAGATGATTAACCAATAAAATTATCTCGAGAATGACCAAAGACCAAGACCAAAGTGAGCCGTATTTTGGAGATTGAAATTAGACAAATATGAAATTCCCGAAATGAGTTAAGGTTTAGTGAGGCAACTATTTTAAGTATTCTTTTTCTGCTAGTTCTCTATTATGAAATTTGTTTTCAGTTGTAGCATTCATTGACAAAAAAGATCTTGCCTCCGAAACTATTTTATTGATATACTTTTTTTGCTTATTATTTTCCAGATTGTCTAAGTAAAATGGGGTGGAATCTTTCTCCGAAATTAGCCATCTAATAGAAAAATGCCAAAAATTCCATTTCATTGGTGTGTGGAAAACTTTACAAACAGCAGTAAACGATTTAGAATTTTTATTTACACTTGGATATTCTATCTGTAAGCGCTGTATATCGTCCACTAAAACATGCCAAAATAACCTTTGATTATCGAGGATAAAATCTTTTTGAAACTTAGGAATATTTGGCTCAAAATCAGGTGCGCAAGAACTATTATAATAGTGAAAATCATCACCTAAGATTTTTATTTTCCCCTCATCGTAACCAAAAACACCTAATAAATTTGTTGATAGGTCGCTAACGTTTGATCGGGGGTGCAATAAATAAACTTGATTAATTATTTTGGAAGGGCCTTCTAAAATTGGCACTTGCGGTATTTCATGGAAATGTCTAATTAATACACATTCGGATATATCTGTAGTGATTAACTTTTTATTAAAGGATGGTAAAATGTGTTTAGGGTATTGCAATTGTTTGTCGGAAAATACCTTTTTCAACCATTTTTTAAAAGAATCGATTTTTTTTGT
>ENA-ORXU01000214-ORXU01000214.1-marine-metagenome-genome-assembly--contig:-NODE-214-length-73930-cov-5.319107_pt1 | contig 73930 bp, 68 predicted proteins | sample MGYA00237869_ERZ511484 | MGnify/ENA metagenome assembly ERZ511484 | reverse complement strand
GTGCCGTCACGAGCCAACCCTTCGATACACCTACTTACCGTCATCCTCGGGCTTGACCCGAGGACCCAACCCAATTCGAACACATAGATAGACTTCCAGAGAGACCCCCATGACCCCCCACAATCCCTCCGAGCAGATCGACATCTACTACGACGCCGATTGCGACCTCGACATCATAAAGGGCAAACGCGTCGCCGTCCTCGGCTTCGGCTCCCAAGGCCACGCCCACGCACAGAACCTCAAGGACTCCGGCGTCGATGTCGTCGTCGGCCTCCGCCCCGACTCCGCCACCAACGCCAAGGTGAAAGCCGTAGGCCTCGAGAGCATGGCGACAGCCGACGCCGTCAAAAATGCCGACGTTGTCATGGTCCTCACCCCCGACGAATGGCAGGCCAAGATCTACCGCGAAGACATCGAGCCCAACATCAAGGAAGGCGCAGCCCTCGCCTTCGGTCACGGCTTCGCCGTCCATTACGGCCAGGTCAGCCCCCGCCGCGACCTCGACGTCATCATGGTCGCGCCCAAGGCCCCCGGCCACACCGTCCGCAACGAATTCGTGCAGGGCCGCGGCATTCCCGACCTCATCGCTGTCGCGCACGACGCCAATTCCGGCCACGCGCTCGAACTCGCTAAATCCTACGCCTCCGCCATCGGCGGCGGCCGCACCGCCATCATCCACACCACCTTCAAGGACGAGACCGAAACCGACCTCTTCGGCGAACAGGCCGTGCTCTGCGGCGGCATCGTGGAGCTCATCAAGATGGGCTACGAAACTCTCGTCGAAGCGGGCTACCCCAAGGAACTCGCCTATTTCGAATGCCTCCACGAGACCAAGCTCATCGTCGATCTCATCTATGAGGGCGGCATCGCCAACATGAACTATTCCATCTCCAACAACGCCGAATTCGGCGAATACGTCACCGGTGAAGCCGTCGTGAACGACTCCTCCCGCGAAGCCATGCGCACGGCGCTGAAGAACATTCAGAACGGCCAATACGCCAAGGACTTCGTCATGGAAGGCGCCCTCGGCTACCCCAGCATGACGGCGCGGCGCCGCAATATGAGCGAGCATTCCATCGAACAAGTTGGCGAAAAGCTGCGCGGCATGATGACGTGGATCGGTGCGAACAAGATTGTCGACAAGGCGAAGAACTAGAATTAAATATGCTCACGTCTAAGAACACTTTGATTATGGGATTTTCAGCATACTTCGCGTGCGGAAGCATCTTCGTGATTGTCTATCTGTTGTTTCTTGGGTTCGAGGGACTTGCGGCTGAAACAGAGTTGGCGCTTGGAGATAGTCAAACCTTTTGGTGGTTTGTCATGATATCTTTTTCTTTGCTTCTTATAGTTTCGATCCTCGTCTTTCGACGGGCATACAGACACGGGCGGGTAAACTCATGACCACCGCAACCCAATTCACCAAACAGCAAACCCAGATCATGGAAGACCGCGAGCCCAAGTCCGGCGCGCGCCTCCTCGTCGAGTCCATAGCCGCCCAGGGCGTGGACACCATCTTCGGCTATCCCGGCGGGGCGATTATGCCCGTCTATGACGAGCTCCCGCGCTCGCCGCTCAACCACATCCTCTGCCGACACGAGCAGGGCTGCGGCATGGCCGCCATCGGCTACGCCCGCGCGACCGGAAGAACCGGAACCGTCCTCGCCACCTCCGGCCCCGGCGCGACGAACCTCGTCACCGCCATCGCCGACGCCTATCTCGACAGCGTCCCCGTCGTTTTCTTCACGGGCCAGGTCCCGTCCGATCTCATGGGCACGGACGCCTTCCAGGAAGTCGACATCTTCGGTATCACGCTCCCCATCGTGAAGCACTCCTACATCGTGCGCGACCCCGCCGACATCCCCGGCATGGTCGCTGAAGCCTATTTCATCGCAGGCGAGGGCCGCCCCGGCCCCGTCCTCATCGACCTCCCCAAGGACGTCGCCAACGCGGTCACCACAGACCGCCACCGCTGGCGTCCCTACCCTAAGGTCAAACCCGAAATGGGCCGGAGCGCGGATATCGACAAAGCCAATCAATTAATTGCAGAGGCCAAGCGCCCACTCTTTTACATCGGCGGCGGCATTGCCCAAGGCGACGGCGTGGCGGAACTTCGCAAACTCGTCGAGGCGACCGAAATTCCCGTCGTTTCCACCCTAAAGGGCCTCGGCTCTATGCCGTCCGACCATCCGAACTACCTCGGCATGCTCGGCATGCACGGGCTCAAAGCCGCCAATTACGCCGTGCAGGAATGCGACCTCCTCATCGTCGCGGGCGCGCGCTTCGACGACCGCGCAACGGGCAAGCTCGACACCTTCGCGCCCGGCGCAAAGGTCATCCACATGGACATCGACGTCGCCGAAGACTCCAAGCTGCGAAAGACGGATGTCTTCCTCGAAGGCTCCCTGAAGAAAAACCTCTCCGCCCTCTCCCACGACCGCGCCGACATCGACGACTGGCGCGAGCTGTGTTTCTCCCGCCGCGCCATGCATGCCTGGGATTACGACGCCCCCGGCACGGGCGTTTATGCGCCCAAACTCCTCCACGACCTCTCCCGCCGCGCACCCGAGAGTGCCATCATCACCTGCGATGTCGGCCAGCACCAGATGTGGGTCGCCCAGCACTGCTATTTCGACGAGCCCAAAGACCACATCACCTCCGGGGGCTTAGGCACCATGGGCTTCGGGCTTCCCGCGGGATTGGGCGCGAAACTCGGCGCGCCCGACCGCACCGTCATCACCGTCTCCGGCGACGGCTCCATCATGATGAACATCCAGGAGCTGCAGACGCTCCACCGCTACGGCATCCCCCTCAAGATCGTCCTCTTGGACAATTCCGCACTCGGCATGGTCCGCCAGTGGCAGGAAGTCTTCTTCGAGAAGAACTATTCCGAGGTGAACCTCGACGACAATCCCGAATTCTCCAAAGTCGCCGAAGCCTTCCGCGTCGAGTCCTTCGTCGTCCGCGACCGCTCCGAAGTCGACGCCGGCATCGACCGCCTCCTCGCCGCCGACGGCCCCATCCTCATGCACGTCAAAATCGACACCGCCGAGAACGTCTGGCCCCTCGTCCCGCCGGGCCGGAGCAATGCCGACATGATGGAGCGCTAGGGTGATCCGCTCAGCCATACCGCTCATCCCGGCGAAGGCCGGGATCCAGAGGGTCTGTAACTATATCAGCGTTGAGCATTTCCCGACGTCCTGGTTCCCGGCCTTCGCCGGGATGAGCGGAGAATGATATGACCCTCCAACGCGACAAGACCTTCGCCCCCTCCGGCGTTTCCGGCAAGCTCAAGATCGTCCTCCACGACGTCTCCGGCACCCTCATCCGCGCCCTCGGCACCATCGAGCGGCGCGGCTATGACTACCGCGACGTCCACTGCACCCAGCGCGTGGACGGCGACTTCGACCTCCTCGTCGCCATCGAGGACACGGGCGGCCCCCGCGACCTCGACATCCTCTGCAAACAGCTCGAGCGCCTCTACAACGTCGTGAGCGCGGAGCGCGTGGGTCGGCGCAAGAGAGCGGAACGTGCGTAAAGCTGTGACATCGTCCTCCCCCGCTTGCGGGGGAGGTGGCCCGAAGGGTCGGAGGGTGGAAACGAGGCCTTCAAGCCAGCTCTCCTGCGAACATACTCACCCATCGCCCTCCCCCCTCCGAGCGCTCCGCGCCCACCTCCCCCGTGAACGGGGGAGGACGAAGGAGTTTCACCCATGACCCAATCCGTCACCATCTTCGACACCACCCTCCGCGACGGGGAACAAGCCCCCGGCTTCTCCATGACGGCGGGCCAGAAACTCCGCCTGGCGGAATCGCTCGAAGCCCTCGGCGTGGACGTGATCGAGGCGGGCTTTGCCGCCGCATCCCCTGGTGACTTCGAGGGCATCAAAACCATCGCGGAAACCCTGCAGCACACCACCGTCTGCTCACTCGCGCGCTGCAATGAGGGCGACATCCGTGCATCCGGCGAAGCCATCAAGCCCGCAAAACGTGGCCGCATCCACACCTTCATCGCGACCTCGCCCCTCCACCGCGAGTTCAAGCTCAAGATGGACAAGGACGAGATCGTCCGCCGCGCGATTGCGGGCGTCGAACTCGCCCGCACCTACACCGACGATGTAGAATTTTCCTGCGAGGACGCCATCCGCACGGAGCGGGATTATCTCCGCCGCGTCGTCGAGGCCGCCATCACCGCGGGCGCGACCACCATCAACATCCCCGACACCGTCGGCTACACGACGCCCGAAGAAATCGAGGATCTCTTCCGCTTCCTCACCACCGAAGTCGAGGGAGCGGACGGCGTGACGTTTTCCGCCCACTGCCATGACGACCTCGGCATGGCCGTCGCGAACTCCCTCGCCGCCGTCCGCGGCGGCGCGCGCCAGGTTGAATGCGCGCTGAACGGCATTGGCGAGCGCGCGGGAAACTGCGCCCTAGAAGAAGTCGTTATGGCGCTGCGCACCCGCCGCGACTTCTACAAGCTCGACACGGCAATTAATTCCGAACGCCTCTACGCCGCCTCCCGCCTGCTCGCGACCATCACGGGCAACGCCGTGCCCCGCAACAAGGCCATCGTCGGCAAGAACGCGTTCGCCCACGAGTCCGGCATCCATCAGCACGGCGTGCTCGCCAACCGCGAAACCTACGAGATCATGAAGCCCGAACACGTCGGCGTCTCCACAGACAACCTCGTCCTCGGCAAGCATTCCGGTCGTGCGGCGCTGAAAAACCGCGCCGAAAAGCTCGGCTACACGCTGGCCGCAAACGAACTCCAGAGCGTCTTCACCCGCTTCAAGGAGCTCGCCGACGCCAAGAAGGAAGTCTTCGACTCCGACATCGAAGCCCTCATCCTCGGCGAGGCCGTCGGCGCGCCCGGCCCCTGGGAGATCGAAAGCCTCTACGTGTCTGCCGGTTCCGACGCCAACCGCGAGCCCGAAGCCACCGTGCGCCTGGCCCACGAGGACGGCCGCAACGAACAGCATGTCTGCCGCCTCCCCGGCCCGATGAACGCCGTCTTCCACGCCATATCGGAGATCACCGACCGTCCGCTTAAACTCGAGGACTACACCGTGCGCAGCGTCAGCGGCGGCGAGGACGCCATGGCCGAAGCCACCGTGCGCGTGGCCACAGGCGACGAGGTCTTCCAGGGCATCGGCACATCCACAGACACCGTCCTCGCCTCCGCCCGCGCCTATCTCGACGTCATCAACCGCATGGAACGCCGCGCCGCCCGCCGCGAAACCTATGCGGGCGCGATAGCGGCGCAGCACTGATGAGTTTCATTGAAAAGATTGCGAATGCATCTTGCTATGTCGCAGCGGTTTTCTCTTTCTTTTTCGCCGCGCTGGCTGCCTATAGCGGCATATCTGAGGGAAGTTTCGGCATGCTCGCCTTTTCTGCTATATGCTTTTTAACAGGTTGGCTCTTCTGGCGCGCTGCCCGCAACACCGTTAAAAAGCCGAAGCGATGACCCCATCTCCAGCAGCCCAATCCCTCTTCGACAAGGTCTGGGCCTCCCACGTCGTCACGCCCGAGTCCGCCTCCAACCCCGCCGTGCTCTATATCGACCTCCACCTCATCCACGAGGTCACCAGCCCGCAAGCCTTCACAGAGCTCGAACAGCGCGGCCTCCCCGTCCGTCGCCCCGACCGCACGCTCGCCACCATCGACCACTCCACGCCGACGCTCATCAACGCCGACGGCACCCGCCCCTTCGTCACCGCGCAAGCCGAGCGGCAGGTCGAACAATTGATTGCCAATGCCACCACGCACGACATCCCCCTCCACGGCTGGGACTCCCCGTCACGCGGCATCGTCCACGTCATGGGCCCCGAACTCGGCGCGGTGCAGCCCGGCATGACCATCGTCTGCGGCGACAGCCATACCGCCACCCACGGCGCATTCGGCTGTCTCGCCTTCGGCATCGGCACCACGCAAGTCGGTCATGTCCTCGCCACCCAGTGCCTCCTCATGCGCAAACCCAAGAGCATGGCCATCCATGTCAATGGCGACCTCGGCACGGGCGTCACACCAAAGGACGTCATCCTTCATATCATAGCCCAGATTGGCGTCGGTGGCGGCACGGGCCACACCATCGAATATCGCGGCAACGTCTTCGAAGAGATGAGCATGGAAGGCCGCATGACCGTCTGCAACATGTCTATCGAGGCGGGAGCGCGGGCCGGCATGATCGCGCCCGACCAGACCACTTTCGACTGGCTCCGCGACCGCCCCATGCTGCCGGATACAGACTACGATCAGCTCTGCGAGACATGGCGCAACCTACGCTCCGACCCCAACTGCACCTATGACCGCGAGGTCATCATCGACGCTGCCGACATCCGCCCCATGCTCACCTATGGCACCCACCCCGGCCACGGCGTCGCCATCGATGCCCTCATTCCCGCCCCGAAAGATGCCTCGGACCAGAAGTCCCTCGACTACATGCAGGTGCAGGCCGGCGCGTCCATGCAGGGCCTCCACGTCGATCGCGTCTTCATCGGCTCATGCACGAATTCCCGCATCGAGGACATGCGCGAGGCCGCCCGCATCCTCTCCCAAGGCCGCGTCCCCGACACCGTCACCGCCATCGTCGTGCCGGGATCCGAGGCCGTCAAACTCCAGGCCGAAGCCGAAGGTCTCCATGATTTGATTACAGCCTCAGGCGCGGAATGGCGCGAACCCGGCTGCTCCATGTGCATCGCCATGAACGGCGACCTCGCCGCCCCCGGCGAACTCGTAGTCTCCACCTCCAACCGCAACTTCGCCGGCCGCCAAGGCCCCGGCGCCCGCACCGTCCTCGCCAGCCCCGCCATGGCGGCGGCAGCGGCCATCAGCGGCAAGATCGTCGATGTGAGAAACTTCGCATGACCCCTCTCACCACCCTCACCTCGCGCACAATCACCCTGCCCGAGCCGAATATCGACACCGACCAGATCATGCCCGCGCGCTTTCTCACCATGACTACGCGCGACGGCCTCGGGAAGCACGCTTTCCACGACTGGCGCTATGACGCCGACGGGCAGGAGACCGACCACTTCCTCAATTCCGACGAAGCCAAGTCCCGCAGCGTCATCGTCGGCGGGCACAATTTTGGCTGCGGCAGTTCACGCGAACACGCACCCTGGGGCCTTGCCGATTACGGCATCCGCGTCGTCATCAGCTCCGAGATCGCCGACATCTTCCGCACCAATGCGCTCAAGAACGGAGTCCTCCCCATCGTCATCGACCCGCGCGCCCACCAATGGCTGCTCGACCATCCCGGCGAGGAGGTTACTGTCGACCTCGAGTCCCGCGAACTTCGCATCGGCGGAAATGGCGGCACATGGGCTTTCGATGTCGATGACTTCTCCCGCCACTGCCTGATGCAGGGCGTCGATGAAATGGGCTATCTCGCCTCAAACGCCGAGGCCATTGCCAAGTTCGAGGCTAGGCGAGGACGCCCGTAATTAATTCCGACAGTGTGTCTGCCAGATCATTTTTGAACTCTTCCTTATAGTGGGAAGAATCCGTCACCGGATAATCCTTCGCTACCAATAGCGGCGTCGGATCGAACCAGGTGACCCCCTGCCGGTCTTTCGCCAACCGGGCAACGACGTCGCGAATGTCCTCCCGTACAAACAGTGCAGCGTGACAGGGCCGGGCCATCACGAAATGATTGACTAATATCACGGGAACACCCTCTAGGCTGTCCAGCACAGCTTCAAGGTTGTGCTCCATCTCTTCCAGCGTTTCAATTTCGGCCCTGACCTCCGCCAACATGCCCACCTCCGCATCCGTGAGCTTGCCCCGCATGCCCGTGCGCAGCCAGCGATCGATGTCGAACGCATGTATCCCGGTCGCGTCCGCCAAGGCGTTCACCTGCGTCGCATGATCGCCCACGCGGTAGGTCTTCAACGACGACACCTCGATGACGGCCACATCCGCGTCCTCGACATCTCGCCGCATCCGCCCCGACCGCTCGCGCAATCCCGGCAGGTTTAACATCTCCGCCTGCTCAAGTGACGGTGGCGTTCGCTCACCCCTCGCCAAGGCCAGCATGTGCAGGATCTCCGTCGTGCTATGCACGTGTCCCCATGCCCGCGGCAAAACCCTCAGGTCTCCACGTGCCTCCAAGATTTTCAGCGGATCGAAAATTCGGCACGTTCCGAGGATCAATACCTTTGGCTTTCCCCGCAGCGTCAAAGCCCGTCCCAGTGCCTCCCCTTTCCGCCGGACCCGGTTCAGCATACAGGATCGCGGTAGTCTGGCGCGTCGCCCCAATCCCCGCACGCCGCTTGTACCAGCGTCAGCATTGCCACTGCCGCCGTATCCGCCCGCAAGATCCGCGGCCCCAGCGTCACCGGAATGCAGCCCTTCAACGCCAGCAACGCTTCACGCTCACCCTCCGACCAGCCACCCTCCGGCCCGACCAGAACCGCCAGCGGAGAGATCAAGCCCGCAAGCGTGTCGAGCATGGGCCGCGTGTCCCCACGCTCATCCCCCATCAACAGCGGGCAATTCGCCGCGCGCACGGCTTCGATCAATGGCAAGGCTTTTCGAATTTCCGGCACATCCAACCGTTCCGTCTGCTCCGCCGCCTCGATCACTTGAGACCGCATCCGCTCTAATTTCACCTTTGGAAACTGCGTCCGCTCCGTGATCACGGGTTGCAGTCTTGTCGCACCTAGCTCCGTCGCCTTCTCCAGCAACATCGCCGTCCTGTGGCGTTTCAACGGCGCAAAAAACAGTGTCAGCTCCGGCGGCACCACATGCTCGCGCAGGCGTTCTCCGGCGATTAGTGTCAGCGACTTCTTGCCGACCACCCCGATCTCCGCCGCCACTTCGCCGTCACGCCCATTGAACACCCGCACGCGGTCCCCTGCACCCAGCCGCAGCACGCGTGACAGGTAATGCGTCTGCTCGGCTTCCAGAACGATTTCACCGTCCAGCGCCGTGTCCACAAACAGTCGCGCCAAAGTATAGGTCCTTGCCAAAACGGGTTACCGCGCCCTAGTCCCGCGTCGCCATGACATCCTGCGTCTCGGACTTGCGTTTGAACTTCGCCACAATGAACGGACAGACCGGCAGCACTTTATAGCCATTAGCTCGTGCATCATCGACCATGTAGTCAAACAGTGCGCTACCCACGCCCTTGCCCTCCATTTCGCTCGGCACACCCGTATGCGTGGCAGCATATTCACGCTTGCCCGCGCCTTTCAGATCAAGCTCTGCTTCCAATCCGGGAAAGTCCATATGGGTTGCCGTCAGGCGGATATCCGCCCCGGTGACAGTCCTGTTAAATGTCAGCGCATCCATGATCGTTCTCCTGAAACCGACGCCCGCGACTCCCGCAATGGGCAGACCTGCCAGCGTTCCCACAGTGTGAGGGTTCACGCCGCCTAATGCAAATATCGGCACGTTGAGTGCGCCCGCCCGCTCGCGCAACCCCTTCACTCCGATCGGCATTCCGGCCGACGGGCTCGCGCTCGGAAACACGCTCGAAACCAGCAACCCGTCCAGCACATCCAACGTCGCCGCATACGCACCTGTCTTGATCCCCGCCATGCTGATTAGCCAGTCCGGACACCGTTCCCGCCAAAGCCTTGGTCCCGACAGTGTTGCGTCGCGCCGGAAATGCACACCATCGGCCCCGACCGCCATTGCCAGCTCCACGTCTTCGCCGACCAGCAGCTTGTGCCCCTTTGCAAACGTCTCAGCCCGCAGACGCTCCGCCACACCCTGCCTGCTATCCGCCCCAAAATGCCGATAGATCACCGCCACCACTCCCGGCCAATCCATCTCCGGCTCGGGTTTGCGTGGATCCGTCATCACCAGCACGCGCGGCAGGCGCGTCGGCACGCTCAAGCCATTCGCGACCTCCCACAGCGTTTGCAAATCCGCCGCTCTCTCGTTACTCCGCGCCATGCTCTCCGCTCCCGACATCGCCGCCAATTATGCCAGTGTGCAGGCCAAGATCAAAGCTGCCGCGGAAGCCGCTGGACGTCCGCCCGCAACCCTTGTCGCCGTTACCAAGACTCAGGACAATGCCGCGCTCGACGCCATTCTCGCCACAGATCACACGGTGTTCGGTGAAAACCGCGTCCAGGAAGCAAAGGCGCACTGGACTGACCGGCGTGACGGCCTGATCCTGCACCTGATCGGCCCGCTGCAGTCCAACAAATCCGAAGATGCAGTCGCGCTCTTTGATGTCATAGAGACCCTCGACCGCCCAAAACTCTGCCGCACACTCGCCGCCGCTGTCCAGAAACTTGGCCGCAGCCCCGACATGCTCATTCAGGTCAATACCGGGCAAGAGCCTCAGAAAGCTGGCATCGCTCCCGGCGATCTCGGCGCATTCCTGAAGACCTGTGCTGAACACGACATTTCCCCCTCCGGCTTAATGTGCATCCCACCCATCGATCAATCTGCGGGCGCGCACTTTCAACTTCTTGCGACCCTCGCCGCCCGTCATGGCCTTAAAACCCTCAGCATGGGGATGAGCGCCGATTACGAGACCGGAGCCGCCCTCGGCGCCACCCATGTCCGCGTCGGCAGCGGCATCTTCGGCCCGCGCGATTAGCCGCCGACCAAAGCGTCATACCACGCAAAGCGGTCGATGACGGGCCGCCCTAAGGCGTCTTCGAACTCGGCCTGGCTCGACGCGCCCACACTCTCTGTATCCCCGCTTTCCGCATCCAGATTGCTCCGGAATATCCCTGCCGCACTCACGGGCAGAAAGTCCTCATAGGTCACGGGCACGCCATCGCGGTGATAGACCAAGCCCTTCGCAATTAATTCCTCGAGGTTGTCCGACAGCACATCGAACGCGCTCATGCCCTCACTTTTGCTCTGCGCCAGAGCGTCTTCATAGATCGCCATACCGTCCTGCGTCAGCGCCGCGCCGCGCTGTTCGATCTCGCCAAAGCGCGCCGTATGACCACCAGGCCTCGAATCACCGACAAACGTCACGGACTCCGTCAACGCTTTGAATGCCGTCTGCCGCAACAATACCGGAACGTCGCGCTTGGGCGGGCCTTCGATCGTGTCCTTGGTATCAAGACCCCGCGCGACCATAGCCTCTCGCGCGGCGTCGATGTCCATGACACGTGGCGTCAGGTGATTGATGTGTGGCCCGCGAAACGCGACGATATCCGCCACCAGCCCACTCACGGCCAGTAGTCTGTCATAGTCCCCACGTTCGACGCGCGCCATCTCGTGCCAGCGAAACGTCTTCAGGACCGCTGCGATAAATGCATCCGCGTCCCGCGCCTCGACGCCCCCTGCCGCCTCCGCCTTGTCCAGATGCTCCAGTGCCGCATCTGTAAAAATATGCCGTGTCGTAAGGATTTCCCTCGCCGTTTCGCGCAATCCTTCATCCGCAATCGCGTCCAGACGCAATAGCGAGGTAAACACCCGGAATGGACACGCCTGCAATCCTGCCTCCGTAACGGGCCGGAACGCTGTCGAATGCACGGGCAATCCCGCCATTCCCAGGTCGTAATAGCCGACAGGTTCCATCCCCATCAGCGCGAACACTCGCCCGACAAGGTTCAATTCCGCTGGCGTTCCTACGCGGATCGCTCCGTGGCGTTCCTCATCCAGACGCTCGGCAAGCGCCACCTCGCCCGAAAGTTGACCTGCATTCACCTCACCCACGATTTCCAGCAGCGTCCCATAAGCCGGAACTTCCGCCCGATACATCGCCGATAGCGCCCGGCTGAAGACCCGCCGCAGATCTGTGGGGTCGGTCAGCACTACTTGTTCTTGAAATGCGGTTTCCGCTTCTCGACAAACGCCGCCATGCCTTCTTTCTGATCGGCGGTCGAAAACATGGATTGAAACAGTGCCCGCTCATATTTGATGCCTTGGGCCAGCGGCATTTCCAGGTTCGCATTCACGGCTTCCTTGGCCATCATCACGATCGGCAGGGAGAAGCCCGCGATCTTGGCCGCGACCTCCTTGGCCGTCACCATCAGCGCGTCCACGGGCACGATCCGCGACACCAACCCTGCGCGCTCGGCTTCCTGCGCGTCCATCATGCGTCCCGTCAGAACCAGATCCATCGCCTTGTATTTCCCGATTGCCTTGGTCAGCGTTTGCGAGCCGCCAAAGCCGGGAATAACGGCCAGCGTGATTTCAGGCTGGCCGAATTTCGCGGTTTCCGACGCAATCAGAATATCGCACATCATCGCCACCTCGCAGCCCCCGCCCAAGGCATAGCCACTCACGGCGGCAATCAGGGGTTTGCGAAAATTCTGGATTGCCGCCAGACCCTTGTGCGGATTGTCGAGATACATTTCCATATAGGACTTGTCGCTCATTTCCTTGATGTCCGCGCCGGCCGCAAAGGCCTTCTCAGAGCCCGTCAGGATGACCGCGCCAATATCGGCATCGGCCTCGAATTCCCCAAGCGCATGCGCGACTTCGTCAATGAGCTGCATCCGCAGCGCATTGAGCGCCTTGGGCCGATCCAGCCGGATGATCCCGATCTTGCCGTCGCGCGTGACGTCGATGTCGTCATAGGTCATGAAGTGTCCTTGGTCTGCCCTGGCGACCTCATTACACCCCGGAAGCTATGCTGGCCAGCCGTGCGACGGCCCTATCGAGAATCTTTCAAGATTGACAAGTGCCACAGAAAAAGCTGCTACGCCCACTTTGGACCACCCGCTTTACCGCGCCTCCGCACACCACACAGCCCTGCCCCTCGCGCCCGTAAACACTGAAGCGGTGCTGAAAATATCCCAGATCGCCATCCGTATTGGCAAAGTCGCGCAGGCTGCTGCCGCCCGCCTCGATCGCTTCCGCCAGCACATCCTTGATATGGCCCGCCAGAGCGTCGGTCTCCGCCACTTTCAGGCGATGCGATCCCCGTCGCGGACTCACTCCCGCCCGGAACAGCGCCTCGCAGACATAGATATTGCCGAGGCCTGCCACGACCCGCTGATCCAGCAGCGCACTCTTGATCTTGGTTTTCTTGCCCCGCACGGCATTTCGCAAGACCACACCGTTGAAAGCATTGGATAGCGGCTCCGGCCCAAGGTGATCCAGCCGCGTCGCCTCGTCCGGCCCGACCAATTCCATAGATCCAAACCGGCGTGGGTCATTGAACGTGACCCTCGCCCCATCTTCCATCTCGAACACCACATGGTCATGCTTGGCATTAAGCGGGTTTTCATGGACATAGGTCGCGGTATCGCTCCCCGAAATCGTAAACCGCCCGCTCATGCCCAGATGTGCAAACAACGTCTCGCCCGTATCCAGCTCCCCCACCAGAAACTTAGCCCGCCGCCCCAGCCGCTCCAGCCGTGCGCCCTCCAGCCGCGCCTGAAAACGCTCCGGAAACGGAAATCGCAGATCGGGTCGGTTCAGCACGACACGCGCAAACCGCTTGCCCTCCATGACGGGGGCAAGGCCGCGTTTGACGGTTTCGACTTCTGGCAGTTCAGGCATAGGCGGTCTATGTAGGGCCTATGACCACGCCCGACCAGACCATCGACTTCGGCTATACCGAAGTGCCCCGCACGGAAAAGGCCGCCCGTGTGAAAGGCGTCTTCGACTCGGTCGCGCGCGATTACGACCGCATGAACGACGCCATGAGTGTTGGGCTCCACCGCGTCTGGAAAGACATGGCCATCACCAAACTCAACCCCCAACCCGGCGAGTTCCTGCTCGATATCGCGGGCGGCACAGGCGATCTTGCCCGCCGCTTCATCCGCCAGGCCGACGACAAGCGCAAACGTCGGGGCGGCGCAACGTCGCGGGCCATCATCTCCGACATCAACACCGATATGCTGATGGCAGGCATCGACGCGCGGAAAGACGGCGACATGGACCTCGCGCGCGTAACCGCCAACGCCGAATGCCTGCCCTTTGCGGACGCCTGCGCGGACGCCGTTGTCATCAGCTTCGGCATCCGCAACGTCACCGACCGCGATGCCGCGCTCCGCGAATTTCACCGCGTCCTCAAACCCGGCGGTCGCCTTGCCGTGCTGGAGTTCTCCACCCCCACCACCAAAATTATCCGCGCCGTCCATGACGCCTATTCCTTTGCCGTCATACCGCGTCTGGGAAAGCTCATCACCGGTGACCGCGACAGCTATCAATACCTCGTCGAGTCCATCCAGCGCTTCCCGACACCTGAACAGTTCGCCGCGATGATGACGGGTGCAGGCTTTCACAAAGTTGGCTGGGACGCCTACACCATGGGCGCCGTCAATTTGCACATGGGCTGGAAGGTCTAAGAAGACTTGACCCGCTTATTGCCATGAGCCCGGACGCCAGCCCGCATTGGTCACATGCCCTCCCGCAATCCTTGCGCCCCTATGCCGCTCTGTCGCGCTTGGATCGGCCCGCGGGCTATTGGCTCCTTACCCTCCCTGGCTGGGCGGCCATCGCCCTTGCTGGCGACTACACCCGGCATAGCGCCTTTCTGGCCGCACTCATCCTTGTCGGGGCTATCGCCATGCGCGGCGCAGGCTGCACCTTTAACGACATTGTTGACCGCGACCTCGATGCTCAGGTCGCGCGGACGCGCACGCGCCCCCTTCCCTCTGGCGCGGTCTCGATCCTGCAAGCCTGGGGGTGGTTGTTCGCGCAATGCGCGGTCGGCTTTGCCGTCCTGCTCAGCTTGCCCAATACATCCAGCCAGCTCGTGGCGCTCGGATCCCTACCGCTCGTCGCCGCATATCCCTTCATGAAGCGTCTCATTGGCCTGCCGCAGCTCTGGCTCGGACTTACCTTTAATTGGGCCGCACTCGTCGCCTACGCCGCCATTACGGGCAGTCTCGCCGCACCCGCACTCTTGCTTTATGGCGGTCTTGCTTGCTGGACACTCGGCTACGACACCATCTACGCGTTGCAGGATATCGAGGACGACGCCATTGTCGGTATCAAATCCAGCGCGCTGACCTTTGGCTCTCGCGTGCGCGCAGGTGTCGGCTTTGCCTATCTCGCAACCATCGCGCTAACGACGCTGGCCCTTCTCGTCCAGATCAGTCTCGATGCCGACACCTCGAACATCCTCGGAATATTCCACCTCGCAACCTTTGCCTTCACCCCTTTTGCCCTGCAACTTGGCTGGCAAGCTGCAAGCCTGCGCCGTGACGATCCAACCCGTGCCCTTTATCTATTCAAGTCGAACGCGGTGGCGGGCGGCCTCCTGGTCGGGGCCTATCTCGTTTACGGCACGTTGCGGCTCTACACCTTTTAGCGCGCTCCAATGCCGCCGCCCATTATGTCACAGGAACGTGTGTCGTACGTCATCGATTGCATATCCACATAAGCGTACGCACGCTTTTGAAGGAGGCCACCATGCTGACACGCCGCAATGCGACATTCTTCGGGGCCGCCGCCCTCATTTCGGCCTGCGGAAACGCGGCCACAACTGCAACCGCAAGGACCGAGATCATGAACACCGCATCCGCTAATGCCAATCTCGATTGGGCAAATCTGTCGAAATCCGAATGGAAAGACCGCCTCACCGATCAGGAGTTCCACGTCCTGCGCAAGGAAGGCACGGAGCGTCCCTGGACATCGCCATTCAATGACGAAAAACGCGCGGGCACCTATGTCTGTGCAGGCTGCGCCCTGCCGCTGTTCAAGGCAGACACAAAATTCGACTCTGGCACGGGTTGGCCCAGCTTTTTCGACTATATCGAGGGTGCCGTCGAGACCAAGACCGACTTCAAGATGATTGTGCCACGCACCGAATATCACTGCTCGCGTTGCGGCGGCCATCAAGGTCACGTCTTCAAGGATGGTCCCAATCCCACAGGCCTACGTTATTGCAATAACGGCGTGGCACTCGACTTCGTCCCTGCTGACCAGACGTAAGGTCACACATAGCCCCCTTTTCAAAGAAATTGCGTGACGTTAGGATAATTTCAGCAAGGCCATGATGGCACTGCGCAAGACATGCGGCGGGGAGTTGGCCCCACCCCGCTTCGTGACTATCTTTCGGGTCCAAGCCAAAGCCGTCCCATTGTGGGGCCGCGACATGAAAAGGAGGTGCGATTTGTCTATCTGTTTTGAGGGGTTCGCCCAAAACTAAGGCGGGGCGTCGGGTCTTAGGATTCGACACATCGCAACGCCGAAGTGGGTAGTGACGCTTTCTAGTCGCGAAGCCGGGAATAGCTCCCGGCGGAGCCCAAACTACAAAACGAGGCCCCCGGATACTGTCCGGGGGCCTTAGTCATAAGTAACCCCTTATAACTTTTGAAAATAGCCCGCTGTCCGAAAAAACCTCTGTATCCGCCGTTATTTAGCGATCCCCATCCGTCCCCCATGATCATGGGGGCCAAACTCTTCTAATTCTTAGTGATTTGTCAAAATTGACAAAACACCCGGTCCAAACTGCCAAGACACAACCGGCAAATTTTGGCACTAAGGGTCATCGGAAGGTGGTGTGACCGGCGCGTGTGGGCGACGGGCATCTTTCCAACGCTCTTTCATGTTGGAAGGGCGCAATGTGTGGAAACGGCCTGACGCTTTGGGGCAGTCAGCGCGGCCAAAGCACTGTGTGGAGGTGTCGTCATGTGGGCAGATCGCATTCGCGGTGACGATGGACACCTCCCGCAGTCTTTTTTCAAAAAACTTTTCTTAGGTTCATCGTCCAACAACCTGTTTGACACTCGTCGTTTCGCAGCGGCCCTGCTCGCGCTTTTACTACTGTGTGCCGCAAGTCAGGTCGCCGCCGACCCGATTGTTTCACAAAAAGTCACTTTGTCCGAGGCCCGCCTCGCCACGGCCTGTGTCAAGTCCGGGGAGACCAAGGAGAACTGTATCTGTGTCGCGCGCACACTCCGTAATCAGCTTCCGGCCTATGACTACGCGCCGAGCCTGCTGCTGCAAACCGCGCACTATAACGACACTAGCACGAATTCAGCCCGCATCGCTCTCACCCGCCAAGGCGTCACCGCGCATGACATTCAGGCCCTCGACCGCCAACGCCGCCGCATCGTCATGAATGCCAATCTCGCCGATTGCAGTCTGGGCCTTGAGACTACCACAAGCTAGAAGCTACATAAAACTTTGCGGATCGATATCGATGTGCAACTTGTATTTGCCAGGCACGCGCATCTTGCTCCGCCATTGCCGCATATATTCCGACAGATTGAAACGCGGGCCTGCCTGAACAAGTATCCGCCGTCGATGCAGCCCGCGCAGCATGGCGAGTGGTGGCTCGCTCGGCCCGAGGATATCGACACCTTCCGCCCGCGGCGCTTTCGCGACAAAATCCTTGGCAAGTGCTTCCACCTTCTTCAGGTCCGGCCCGGAGATGATAACGCCCGCCAGTTTCCCGAATGGCGGCAGTGCCAGCATCTCCCGCATCGCCATCTCGACTCCGATGAATGTCTCGCGGTCGCCCTGCGCCAGCGCTTGCAGCGCCTCGTGCTCAGGCTGGTGCGTCTGGATCAGTGCGCTGCCGACTTTATCCGCGCGCCCCGCACGACCCGCCACCTGTACGAGCGTCTGATAGGTGCGCTCGCCCGCACGCGGGTCGCCACCCGCCAGCGCCATATCGCCGTCCACTACGCCCACAAATGTCAGGCGTGGGAAGTTGTGACCCTTCACCACCATCTGCGTGCCCACCAGAATGTCGATCTCGCCGTCCTCCATGCGCGCCATGCGCTCGGCAAGTTCACCCGCGCCTGCCGTCGTGTCGGAGCTCATCACCTCGATCCGCGCAGTCGGAAAGTGCCGCGCCGCTTCCTCCGCCACACGCTCCACCCCCGGCCCCACGCTCGTCAGGCTGTCGGGCTCATGACAGTCCGGGCACTCCCGCGGCATCGGCATCGAAAACCCCGTATGATGGCAGACCGCGCGCCCCGTCCGGCGGTGCTCCACCAGCCAGCTATCGGTGTCGGGTGACTTCAGCTTTTCGCCGCACGCCTTGCAAATGATCAGCGGCGCATAGCCTCGACGGTTCAGAAACAACATCGCCTGCTCCCCACGCGCAAGCGAAGCATTCACCGCTTCTATCAAGGGCGCACTCAAAAAGTCGCCTTTCTCCGGCACATGCTCTTTCAGATCGACCAGCCCTACCTCCGGCAGCACCACAGCCCCCGGCCGCTCCGGCAGCACGACATGATGGTACCGTCCCGTCCGAGCATTGTTGAGCGTTTCAAGCGACGGCGTTGCACTCGCCAGCACCACGGCATGTCCGGCAAGCTTTGCCCGCACCACCGCCATATCCCGCGCATTATAGATAACACCCTCTTCCTGCTTATAGGACGTGTCGTGCTCCTCATCGACCACGATAAGCTTCAGGTTCGGGAACGGCAGATACAGCGCAGAGCGCGCCCCGATCACGAGCTTGGCCCGCCCACGCGCGACCTCACGCCAGGTGCGCCGCCGCTCCGCATCCCCTAGCGTGGAATGCCACGCGGCGGGCTTTGCACCAAACCGGGCTTCGAACCGTGCAAGCCCTGCCTGCGTCAGCGCGATCTCCGGAACAAGGATCAAGACCTGCCCGCCATCTTCTCCGTCTTTGGGACGCAGTGCCTCGGCCACTGCCTCGAAATAGACTTCCGTCTTGCCTGATCCCGTCACTCCGTCGAGCAGCGCCACCGCAAAGTCATTGCCCGCGACCATAGTCGCGAGCTCCCGTCCGGCTTCTTCCTGGTCGGATGTCAGCGCCATGCCCTCATGTTCGGGATCAGGCGCTTCGAATGGCGCATCGACGGGCCGCTCTTCGGCAGTCAATCCGCCGGCTTTCGCAAGCCCGCGCACAATAGCTGCACTCACTCCCGCACGCTCCGCCACCACGCTCGCCCGCGCCGGCCACGGCCCACCTCTCTCCAGCACGGCTTTTCGCGCCGCACTTATGCGTGGCGGCACCACGCCCGAGGCCCGGAAATGCGTTGCGGTCTTACTCGGCTCCAGCGCCTTGTAGCTTCGCACCACCTGACGCAGCACCATGCCGGGCGAAGACACGCCATAGCGCGCCGTCCAGTCGATAAACGCCAGCATGTGTGCGGGCAGTGGCGGGGTTGCCTTTACCTCCAGCACGTCTTTCAGGCCTTCCGGTTCGCGCTCGCCAAAGCCCATCACCACGCCCAGCTTCACCTGCTTCCCGATCGGCGCATAAACGAATGATCCTGCCTCCACGCGCATATCGTCGGGTATTGCGTAATCGAAAGGCTCACCGACATTCACAGGAAACAGCACCTTGGCGGTGCGCACACGCAGGCGCTGTGCTAGCGGAGCGCCAACATCCTCTCCAAATAGAGACTGACCATGAAGTTCTTTGTCGATTCTGCCGACCTTTCCGAAATCGAAGCCCTCGCGGACATAGGCCTCGTGGACGGTGTCACCACCAACCCCTCCATCATTGCCAAGTCCGGACGCGACTTCAAAGAGGTCATCGCAGAAATCTGCAAGCTGACCGACGGTCACGTCTCCGCCGAAGTCGTCGCGACCGACGCCGAAAAAATGATCGAGGAAGGCCGAACCTTACGCAAGATCGCCGACAATGTCTGCGTCAAGCTCCCACTTACCATGGACGGCCTGAAGGCCTGCAACACCCTGTCGCGCGAAGAGGTGCCGACCAATGTCACGCTCTGCTTCTCGCCCAACCAGGCACTGCTCGCGGCCAAGGTCGGCGCGACCTATATCAGCCCCTTCATCGGACGCCTCGACGACATCACGCTGGACGGCCTCGAGCTCATCGAGGACATCCGCACTATTTATGACAATTACGGCTACGAGACCGAAATTCTCGCCGCCTCCATCCGCAACGTCAATCACGTCAAGGAATGCGCCCTCGTCGGCGCCGACGTCATGACCAGCCCCCCCAAGGTCATCCGCCAGCTCAGCCAACACATTCTGACGGATAAAGGTCTGGAAGCCTTCCTCAAAGACTGGGAAGGCACGGGGCAAAAGATCTAAGGCCGACCGCTCTATTTCAAGTTCCCGCACTTGATGCGGGATCTCCCGCTTGTCATGAATGACGATAGGACTGGGAAGACTTTACGGAGGTCCCGCATCAAGTGCGGGAGCCTATTGTTTAGCGCGGCTACCCCGCCACCTTCAATATCCGTCGCCGTACAACACTACTCGGTATCCCCAAGCTCTCCCGGTACTTCGCCACCGTCCGGCGCGCGATCTCCACGCCTTGCGCGCGGAGCTTGTCCACGATCGCATCATCGCTCATCACCTTGCCGACGACTTCCTCGCCCACCAAAATCTTGATCTTGTTGCGCACGGCTTCCGCAGAGTGACCTTCCCCACCATCCGAGCTCGTGATGGCCGTCGTGAAAAAGTATTTCAGCTCAAACACACCCCGCGGCGTGCTCATGAATTTATTCGACGTCACGCGGCTGACTGTGCTCTCGTTCATCTCGATGGCATCCGCGATCTGCGCGAGCTTGAGCGGCCGCAGATGATCCACGCCGTAGGCGAAGAACCCGTCCTGGTGCTTGATGATCTCGGTCGCGACCTTGAGGATTGTCTTCGCGCGCTGATCGAGCGATTTCACCAGCCATGAGGCATTCTGTTGGCATTCCGTCATGAAGCTACGCGTCGCCTCGTCCCCGCCAAGGCTGTTGACCTCATTCACATAGCGGTGGTTCACCAGCACGCGCGGCAAGGTCGCACTGTTCAGTTCCACGGCCCAACCCGTGCCCGTTTCTTTTATGAATACGTCCGGCTCGATCGCCACGGCCACATCTCCCGTAAATGCGGATCCGGGCTTCGGATTAAGCGTTTTCAGGCTCCCGACCATTTCCAGTAGCCGCGCTTTATCCACGCCGCACACCTTCGCAAGGCCCGGCAGATCGTGTTTGGCAAGCTTGGACAGATTGGCCAACAGCACCTCCATGGCCCCGTCGAGTTCGCCCCGCTCGCGCATTTGCAGCGCAAGACAGTCCACCAGGTCCCGCGCAAAAACGCCCGTCGGTTCAAAGCCGCGCAGTTCCACCAGGACACTTGTGACGCGCGCAGCATTCACGCCCAACCGTTCGGCAATGTCTTCCGTGCCATCGCGGAGATAACCCGCATCATCAATGAGATTGATCAGATACTCCGCAATCGGGCGATCCCGCTCCGCAATCCGCGCCAGCATTAACTGGCCACGTAAATGTTCTGCCAAGGTTGTAGGGGCGCTCGTGTTTGCCGCTGCGTCATATTCCGAGCTGACAGAAAACGATCCTCCCGGTCCGGCTTTCGACCAGTCCACCGACCCGCCTACGTCCGCAGCGGGCGCGGTCGTGACCATTGCCTCGCTATCAACGGCGTGATCCGGCGCATCAAGAGCTTCGGTGGCCACCTTGCTTGGAGCTTCCAGGGACATTTCGCCGAAGTCATCGCCCTTCCCGACATCCGCCGCTTCTCCGCGACGATTTTCATCGCCCGTCCCGCGCTCGAGAACCGGGTTCTTCTCCAATTGCTCCTCCACAAAGGCCGCGAGCTCTATGTTTGAAAGCTTTAGCAGCTTGATCGCCTGCTGCAGCTGCGGCGTCATGGTCAGCTGTTGGCTCTGGCGGGCCTGTATGCGGGGGGCGAGTGACATATCCAGGTCATACCCCAAACTGTTTAAGCGAGGATGAGTCCTTTGCTGTTCGCTTGTCGTTGTCGGCTCAACAGCCGGGACGACACCTTGAATTGCGACGGCATCAGGGTAAGGCCGGATTTCAGTGTGGGTTTGCTTTATTCACCGGATGAAGCTCGCTGCCAACCATCCCGAAGCCGCCTGTCTAATCGGATTCTTCAGGATCGTTGCCTTGGGTGCGCCGCCCAAAAAACTGGCATTGCTCCCTTACGTTGAGCGATAGCAGGGGGCCTGTGCCTGCCGACCGGAACGCTTTTCGTTTCGCCTTGTCACGTCTATGGCAAAGTATGACATCCAAAGTTAAAATCTGCGGCCTGACTCGCGAAGTCGACGTCCGCACAGCCGATCTGGCGGGTGCGGCCTTCCTCGGTTTTATCCTCGCGCCGTCCTCGCGCCGTATCACAGCCGCCTACGCGGCTGAAATCTCACGCGACGTCACTGCAGCCCGCGTCGCCGTCACCGTCAACGCGACAGAGGCCGAGCTCGACACGATAATGGCAGAGCTTGCTCCCGACTATATCCAGTTCCACGGCGATGAAAGTGTCGAAGCTATCGCCAGTGTGGCGACTCATTACGGCGTCAAGACTATCCGCGCCTGCCCTATCGCTACCCGTTCCGACCTTATTAATGCAGAGCGCCACGCCGCTGCCGATATCCTGCTCTATGACGCCAAGCCTCCACCCGGCGAAACGCAGCGCGGCGGACATGGCACGACCATTGACTGGTCCTTGATCGCCAAAGCGCCACGCCCCAAGACGTTCATGCTGGCAGGCGGACTGACTCCCGATAACGTCACCGACGCCATCAGGATGACGCGGGCGCCCATCGTGGATACAAGTTCTGGTGTGGAATGCGCGCCCGGCATAAAGGACGCGGCACTCATCCACGCCTTCATAATGGCTGCACAGCAGAACTGACTTCCCCCTCAAGGACGGGGCAGCTATGCCTCGGCCATGGGCAAGATCGAAAACACTATGACTCCCGACGCCAATGGCCGGTTCGGCAGTTTCGGCGGGCGCTACGTTGCCGAAACACTTATGCCGAATATACTTGCGCTCGAAGCCGCCTATGCGGATGCCAAAGCCGATCCCGCTTTCCAACGCGAATTCGACGACCTGCTCGCGCATTATGTCGGTCGCCCCAGCCCGCTCTATTTTGCCGAACGCCTAACCGAGCATGCCGCCAAAGGCTCATCCACGGGTGCCGCAAAAATCTATCTCAAACGCGACGAGCTCAACCACACGGGCGCGCACAAGATCAATAATTGCCTCGGTCAGGTTCTGCTCGCCCGCCGCATGAAAAAGCGCCGCATCATAGCCGAGACCGGCGCAGGTCAGCACGGGGTGGCGACGGCCACCATCGCCGCACGGTTCGGTCTGGACTGCATCGTTTTCATGGGTGCCAAGGATATTGAGCGCCAGGCCCCCAACGTCTTCCGCATGAAACTGCTCGGCGCAGAGGTTCGCAGTGTCACCTCGGGTACGGCGACTCTCAAGGACGCCATGAACGAAGCCTTGCGCGACTGGGTCACCCACCCCGACGAAACCTTTTATTGCATCGGCACGGTCGCGGGTCCGCATCCTTATCCCGCCATGGTCCGCGATTTTCAGTCCGTGATAGGCCAAGAGGCACGTGCACAGATTCTCGATTGCGAAGGCCGCCTGCCGGACGCGGCGATTGCCTGTATTGGCGGCGGCTCCAATGCCATGGGCCTTTTCCACGCTTTCGTGCCGGACACATCCGTGCGGCTGGTTGGTGTCGAGGCAGCTGGCAAAGGTGTCGATAGTGGCCTCCACGCCGCGAGTCTGACGGGTGGCACACCCGGCATCCTGCACGGCAATCGTACCTATCTTCTGCAGAACGCCCATGGCCAGATTACGGATGCCCACTCCATCTCCGCGGGTCTCGACTATCCGGGCATCGGGCCTGAACACGCGCACCTGTTCGAGACGGGTCGCGCGCAATATGTTTCCGCAACCGACGACGAAGCGTTGGAAGCCTTTAAGCTCTGCGCCCGACTGGAAGGCATACTTCCGGCGCTGGAACCGAGTCACGCCGTTCCCCGCACTCTCGAAATCGCGCGCGAGATCGGCGATGGCGGCCTTGTCATCATGAATATGTGTGGCCGTGGCGACAAGGACGTCTTTACCGTAGCCGACGCTTTGGGTGTCTCGATCGATTAGTCTTGTAAGACTTACGGCTTGTAGGAGACCACACCCCTGACAATGCTGGAGGGCGGCATAAATTATCACCAGGAAAACGCGGAGGCAGGACGCATTCTTATGCCGGATCTTGTCCGCGAATTCGCCATCCTCGGAATTGTGGTCGTCAATGTCGGCGTTTTCGGTTTCAGCATGATGGACATGTTCCATGGCAGCATGGTTTCGGCGTGGGACCGATGGGCGACATTCCTAATGGCAAGCTTCGCCATGGGGAAATCCTACACGTTGTTCTCTTTCATGTTCGGGGTCGGGCTTGCCTATCAGATGCAGTCCGCACAGCGCCGGGGCGTGGAATTTGCGCCCGTCTATTTCCGGCGCATGGCGGGGCTTGCCGTATTGGGGCTCTTGCACGCCATCTTCTTCTTCGTTGGCGACATCCTGGTCGTTTATGCTCTCGTTGGCTGCGCCCTGTTTGCGTTCAAGGATGCGGAACCCAAGATCATCAAGACGTGGGCGATATGGCTGCTGGTCGCCTATCTGACCGTGGTCTCGTTTTTCTATCTGATCATCGCAGCCGTCGCGGTATTTTCGCCAGATATCATGGCGGATCTCGGCCCCGATTTGTCGGAAATTTTTAACGTGTCCACGGATGTTTACGCGAAGGGTTCATTCATAGAGGTTGCCGGTCAGCGTTTCGAAGACTTCTCCATCATGCTGACTGGCTACGTCATCGGGTCGGGCCCGGTCGTGCTTTCCTTCTTTCTCTTCGGGCTTCACGCCACCCGACAAGGCTATCTCTCCGATGCGCATCACCCGATCTGGCAGAAAGCCCGCCGCACCGCTCTTCCGATTGGGCTGGTCCTTAGCCTTACCGGCGGCTTTCTCTATGCCGCGGCGGACACACAGTTCTCTGCGGAAGCGGCCGTAGGCGGTGTCCTGATCACGCTTGGCGCGCCGCTTTCGACTGCCGGCTATCTCGGCCTGATCGCCGCTTGGGCGGCACGCCCGCGCAGCGCCCTTAATACGTTCATGGCCCGTGGCGGAACGTCCACACTCACGGCCTACCTCCTGCAATCGATCATCTTGTCGATCGTATTTTCGGCTTACGGGCTTGGCCTCTATCAAGAACTGAGCGCCGGACAGGCCATCGGACTTGCGCTGGCTGTCGGGGTCTTCACCTTGGTCGTCAGCAGTCTGATCCGCACACGTTTTCGGCGTGGTCCGCTCGAATGGGTGTTACGGCGGATGACCTATTGGAAGACGGGCCTGCAGGAATAAGGCCCCGCGAACTGGGCGGCAGGCGCAGTCCTCACCTCGCGCACGGTCCTGCACAAATTTTGTAGTCCCTGTCTTTAATCATCGGCCTAAAAGTCGCTCGCTAAGAATCGCTCTGGATCAAAGCAGCGTCGTCGGCGACATGGCCGACCTCCGCGATTGTGCTGATTAGGAGCAAACTTTACGTAAGAGGCGGATGGCAAACCTTTGACTGTAGATTAGCATTGGAACGCTTAGTCGATAGGCACCAACCCCTTTACCGGCACATGCGCAAGATGGCTTTAAAGAGGCTACCTATCAAGACAGTTGCCGTAAATTGCCTAGGATGCGGGAACTGCACAATTCCCACCAACAATCGCGGTGAAGGTCTTCATGAAATTCCAAGATGTATTCCATCGCAGACGAACTCGGAACCAGGGCCTAAAAAAATTCTATGAATTTCTGCCTCTAATTCAGAAAAAGATTTATTCCGAAAGTACGGGGTGCACTCGCTACTGCCTGGTCAAAGTGTAGTTGTATAAAGCGGTCCACATCACGTATTTCCAGGGCCTCCGCCTTTGTTCAAGGCCATCTTCCCTCGGCAGGAACCGCACGACACCGCCGTCTCGTTACAATTCCAATACTACGCAAAAAGGGTGCGAAAGCACTCTGGGACGTTCTTTCTGTCTCGAACCAGGTCATCACAGATTACCTATGTGCTTCGATTGTCATCTATAGGCGTTAAGGCTGCAGTGTCGGATCCACACTTAAACTAAACCGAACGAAATTATTCAATTTGGCATTTTAGGTCTTCGCCAGCGTATTAAACGCCCATTGCGCTGCATCCCTTACAACCGCATCCCTGTGTTGAGTGTGCTTTCGTGCAACCTCACGCAATCCCAACTCTCCACTATTGCCGACCGCATAGAGCACATTTCGCAGGAAGCGTGACCAACCAATGCGCTTGATGGGACTGCCCGCAAACCGCTTGCGAAAGCCATCCTCTCCCAGCGCGGCCAATTCTGCGAGGTCGGGCGCCACCAAGTCCTCTCGGGCGGCGAGCTTTATTTCGGCTGTGGCCTGCGCGAATTTGTTCCAGGGACAGACTGCCAAGCAATCGTCACAGCCATATATGCGGTTACCCATCTTGGCCCGCAACCCTTGGTCCACCGCGCCGTCATGTTCGATCGTCAGGTAGGAAATGCAGCGCCGCGCATCGAGTTGATATGGCGCGGGAAACGCATCGGTCGGGCAGACATCCAGACAGTCCCGACAGCTGCCGCAGTGATCGACTTCCGGCGTGTCTGGACTGAATTCGGCATCGGTCAGGATCGTCCCGAGGAAAAGCCAGTTGCCCCAGTCCCGCGACAACAGGTTGGTGTGCTTGCCCTGCCAACCGAGACCTGCCGCCTGCGCCAGCGGCTTTTCCATCAGGGGTGCCGTATCGACAAATACCTTCACTTCGCACCCGGCGTCTCGCGCGAGCAACCCTGCAACCTCCTTGAGGCGACCCTTCATCACATCGTGATAGTCCCGGTTGCGCGCATAGACGCTAATGGTCGCCTTGGTCGGCATATCCAGCGTCAGGAGAGGGTCGACGTCCGGCCCGTAATTCATGCCGAGCACGACCGCCGATTTCGCCTTCGCCCACATGGCCTCCGGGCGCATGCGCCGCTCTAGCGTGTCCTCCATCCAGCCCATCGACCCGTGTCGAGCCGCGCTGACGAACTCCGCCAGTCTGTGGCCTGCCTCGTCTGAGTAATCCGCGAGTGCCACCACGCGCGGTGCCGTGAATCCAAGAGTGGCCGCCCGCTCCAGGACGCGCTTTGGCAAAGCCTGCATCAGAAATCGAGATCGTCGTAATAGGCAGGCGCGTATATTCCCGGCACGCGGTCTTTCAGCAAAGGTTGCACAGACGGTCGCGACTTGAATCGCTGATACCACGTCTTGAGGGTGCGACGTTCGCGCCAACGGATCTCACCAAGAAAATCGAGGCAGGACAGATGCGCGCCTGCCGCAATGTCGGCCAGCGAAAATTGCCGTCCCACCAGCCAGTCCCGTCGGGCCAGTAACGCTTCGACGTAGTCGAGGTGATCTACCAACGCGGCCCGGCCCTGTCGCAAAGTCGGGCTGTGCGCGTGACCCTCGCGCATCATGACTTTCTCGACCTTTTCATGCATGATGAAGCCCTCGACTTCGGCGGCAAATTTGATGTCGAACCAGTCGCAAAGCCGACGCGCCTCCGCGCGCTCCAGCGGGTCGCTGGGCAATAGCTTGGTGCGCGCGGCCGCGTCATGGGCGTATTCACAAATCGCACGAGCGCCTGCGATCGTGGCCGTACCGGACGGGGTTTGCTCGACCAGTGCGGGCGGCATGCCTTCGTCCACAGATTCGAGGATTTCCGCATCCGCCTGCCAGGGGTTGACCGATTTCAGGGTCACTTTCACCTTGGCTTCGGACAGCGCGATACGCGCCTGTCGCGAAGCAGGATCAAGTGGCCAATGGTATAGCGTGCGCATCCCTCAGACATAAGCAAAACAGGGTGAGTGCGGAGTTAACCCGCAGCAAGTTTAGGCGCTAATGCGTGTGGACGTCGCAGACGACCGGATGCGGTGACACGCTGACATCGGCGGCGCGGTACACCCCCGTTATGCGGCGCTCGACGCCGACACACACCTCATGAGCGTCCTGCAGGCTGAGCGCGTCGTCGAGATCGACCTGCATTTGAATATGGATGTGCGGGCCGGCTGCGCGTGTGCGGATCCTGGACACCTTTCGCACGCGCCCGTCCTGGCGTGCCAGGGTTTCCAAGTAATCCCGTTCGTCATCGGGGAGTTCGACATCCATCAACTGACCCCAAGCCATGCGCCCGATGCGGTATGCCGTCCAAAGCAACCAGACGGAAAAGAGCGCCCCGACGACGCCGTCCACCCAGCCCAAGCCGGTGTGTCCGGCGACCAGCAGACCAATGACCACAGCCACATTGCCAAGCATGTCCGCCAGATAATGCGCCCGGTCGCCGCGCACGGCCAGCGACCCGGTCGCGCGTACGGCCCAGCCTTGGGCGATGATCAGCCAAAGTGTCAGCCCGGCGAGAACGGCCATGGCCGCCGCCGCAAAGTTGGAGTTCCCGACCGCATGATCGTGGCCGATATGCATGACGCTTTCCTCGAACAGGTGGGCGGCAGCCAACACGATAAGGCACATTTGAAAAACAGCGGCGACCCCTTCGGCCTTGCCGCGTCCGTGGCGGTAAGCCCCCGAGGGTTTCTGCGCGGCAAACCTGACGGCGAAAAAGCTCGCGATCGCGCCCGTCATATCGAGCCCTGAATGCACCAGGGATGCCAACACGCCCACACTGCCGGATTCGAAAAATACGAAGGCCTTACCGATAGCCAGAACGACGCCGACGAGCACGGACAGCAGTGTGATGCGCCGCGTAATGGCCGATGCGTTGTCCACACTTAGTCGCCCGGGCCGCCCCCGCATGTCCGGAGTTTCAAAGGCTATGTCCGAGGGCTGAACATCCGCTCGTCGCTCGGATGCGCCACGCGTCAGGGGTATGGTGACAGGCCCGCTCATTGCGTGAGGTTATAGCATTACGTGCACTCTGACCAGTCGGGCATATGGCAAATCGCCCTCGTGCAGGAAGTGTGTCGCTTGTGCCTGCCTCGCCCTCTCGTTGCGCGGTGTTGCAAAGGTTAATGCGGTGTTTAACAACAGGGTTATGAAATTATGTCTTTCCGCATTCGCCCTATCATTACTCACTGCCGTCGCAGCGTCGGCGAACGATCCGTTCCATCGCAGCCATGAAGGCGGCATGTCCATCTATCGCGGTGCTCAGACCCTGCCCGTGACGCTCCCCTATGCGACCTATGAGGCGCAGGAACGCCTGTTGGCGCTGCAGGAACAGCAAGTTGCCGCACAGTCGCGATTTCAGGCTCAGCAGTTGAATATGCTCGCTGAACGTAACGCGGCTCAGGCCCGCTACCTCCGCCATCTCGAGCGACGCGATACGGCATGGCTGCGTGGAAACTCGGTCTTTTATCCGCGCAATTACCGCAATCAGGTCAATCTCAGCGTCATTCAGGGTGCGCGTGCACCCCGCAACATTCGCAGGCTGGGTCACACGGGATACTGATCGTCCGTGAGGTCGCAGCAAGTCCGTCATAAAGCCATAATCGCCCAAAAAGTGGCTGACCTGCACCCGTAATCAGCTTGATAGCCTCCAAGGCCATTATCGACCCCGCAATACCTGCGACTGCGCCGACGATACCCTCGGCCTCGCAGGTAGCGGCCTCCGGTGGGGCGTCCGGGACAAAGCACCGGTAGCAGGAAATATCATCCCGCCCCGTGAAAATGCCGACTTGCGCCGTCCAGCCCGCAACCGCGCCGCTAATAAGGGGTTTGCCTGCAGCGACAGACGCGGCATTGACAGCAAAGCGTGTCTTGAAATTGTCCGTTCCATCGATGATGATGTCCTCGCTTCCAACGCCTGCGAAGCTATGATTGACGGTATCGATTTCGAGCGAGCCATCCATATCCCGCAGGCGCTTGGCGAGTGCTTGGACTTTCGATGCGCCAATATCGGATTCGATGAATTGCACCTGCCGTTGCAGATTGCTGTCCTCGACCACGTCCGGGTCCATGAGAATTATGCGCCCTATCCCAGCGGCGGCCAGATAGAGCGCGACTGGCCCGCCGAGGCCGCCAGCGCCGACGATGCGAACGCTGGCGTCACGCAACTTGGCCTGACCCGCGCCGCCAATTTCACGCAGCATGATCTGGCGCGTATGCCGAGGGAGATTCATCGCCGACCAAACAGCCTTTCGATGTCGGCAAGCTTGAGCTCGACATAGGTCGGGCGGCCGTGATTGCACTGGCCGGAATGGGTCGTGGCCTCCATATCGCGCAGCAGAGCGTTCATTTCCTCACCCGTCAGGCGTCGCCCTGCCCGCACACTGCCATGGCAAGCCATGGTGCCGCACACATGTTCGAACCGTTCGCGCAGGCTCAGCGCCTCGTCATATTCCGCGAGGTCGTCGGCGAGATTACGCACAAGCTCCTGCACATTCATCTGACCGAGCAGAGCAGGCGTTTCGCGCACGCAGACCGCGCCGATCCCGAAGGCTTCGATGACAAGGCCCATCTCCGCGAACTCCGCCGCACGGGAAAGTACCCGCGTGGCTTCGTCCTCGGACAGGTTCACGATTTCGGGGATCAGCAGCGACTGACGTGCCACACCCTGACCGGACATGGCCACCTTCATGCGCTCATAGACCAGGCGTTCATGGGCGGCATGCTGATCGACAATGACGATTCCGTCCGCCGTCTGCGCCACCACGTAGGTCTCGTGGAGCTGCGCGCGGGCTAGGCCGAGGGGGAGGTTTTGCAGAGGTTGAACGGAAGTGGGGGCGTCGAACGGAGCTGGGTCTTCAGCCACGGCTTCGACGCGCGCGCTATAGGCCCCGGGCATAGGGGTCGGCCCGGAAGTCGGCTCAAAAGCCGGCCCGGAGGTCGACATGGGCGAAAACGCGCGGGGGCTGTAATCGCCTTGCAAGAGATGCCCGGAGGTAGGCTCTACCCGCACCTTGTCGAGCGCATAGCCCGCGACCGTGGTGGAGGCGCGGTGACCGGCACTGGCGAGCGCGTGGCGGATGCCGCTGACGATCATGCCGCGTACGAGCTGCGGCGCGCGGAAGCGCACTTCGGTCTTGGCGGGATGGACGTTCACATCCACGAGCTCCGGCGGTAGATCGAGATAGAGCGCGACGACAGGATGGCGGTCGCGGGCGAGAAAATCCTGATAGGCCCCGCGGATGGCGCCATGCAGCAGGCGGTCTTTCACGGGCCGACCGTTCACGAACAGATACTGATGCTGGCTATTGCCGCGCGAATAGGTTGGCAGGCCCGCAAATCCGGTCAGTACCAGCTCCTCGCGCTCCAACTCGATCGGCACGGCATTGCCCTGAAAATCGCCGGACAGGATCGCGCCAAGGCGTTGTAAACGATCTTGGCTGGCAGACGGCACATTGAGTGTGGCGCGTACGCCGGAAGACAGGTGAAAGCCCACGGACGGATTGGCCATGGCGAGGCGCTTCATGACATCGCTGATGGCCATGGCTTCCGAGCGCTCGGATTTCAGAAATTTGAGCCTTGCGGGCGTCGCGTAGAAGAGATCGCGCACTTCTATCCGCGTCCCGTGCAAGGTGGAGCGGGCGGCGGGCATGAGGTTGCCGACATCGCCACCCTCAACCGCCAGCGTGAACGCATCCGCTGCGCCCGCAGCCTGACTGGTCAATTTCAGGCGCGACACGCTGCCAATACTAGGCAGGGCTTCGCCACGAAAGCCCATGGTCGCTATGTTTAAGAGGTCATACGTACCGTCGGGCGAGGGGGTCAGCTTGGAGGTCGCATGGCGCGAGATGGCGAGGGAAAGTTCGTCCGCGCTCATGCCGCGACCGTCATCGGACACTGTTATACGCGTACGGCCGCCATCCTCGAACCGCACATCGATCTGGGTAGCGCCCGCATCCAGCGCATTCTCGACCAGCTCCTTGATGACGCTGGCCGGGCGCTCAACGACTTCACCCGCGGCAATGCGGTTGACCGCCTCTTCGGGGAGGCGGTGGATCGAGGAAATGGGTGTCGGGTCGGCTTCCGCCACCCGCTAGAGGCCGGGAAGTTTAGGCCCGGAGGGACGACGGGAAATGGTCACGGCCTTGCCACCGGTCGCCGATTGCACGGCCTTGAGGCGACGGGCTTCGATTTCGGGGTCCAGCGCGTCGCCGTTGCGAGGCGTGAAGTCGCCACCCGACCAACCCAGTACACGGTCGGTGAAGCCGGCAGATTTGCGTTCGACCGAATTTTGGCCGTCAATGTCCAGGCGCACTTCCTGATCGGCGCGGCCGACACCGGCCTTGGCCATCAACACGATCTCGCCGCGCGTGGGTTCGGCCGCATCGACATCCCCGATCAGCGCCTGACGGGCCGAGGCCTGGCTGTAATTGTTCTCTGACGACGACTCACCGGCGCGGGGCGGGCGGAGATTGTATTCCGGTGGCACGACGAGCGGCGCCTTGGTCAGGATGTTGAACTCGTTGGGGGCCGTCGAGGTCAAACCCAGCGTGCGGGACACGGACGAACAGCCGACAAGCGCGGTCGCGGTGAGTCCGATAACGAGAAGGTGTGCAGTTTTCATGACTGCGGGATAGCGAAGCGAAGAGAGCGCGACAAGCGCGCACTGCTGCACCTTAAGGGGATGTCACGTCGCGGCGTGGATGCGCTTGGCTCTGCGGCCTTCGACAAGTGCCCCGAGAATGAGCGCCAAGACGCCCACCGTGATCGCACTGTCGGCGACGTTGAAGACATAGTTGAAATAGAGATCCGACACATCGACGAAGTCCGTCACGGCTCCGTAAAGCGCGCGGTCGATGGCATTGCCGATCGCGCCCCCGATAATAAGCGCGATCCCCGTGCGCGACAGCCAATCCGTGGTCGTGCGGAGTGTGTGGATGAGAAAACCGCACACGGCGATTGCGAGTGCCGTCAGCAGCCAGCGCTTGAGCGCGCTATCGCCTCCCAGAAGGCCAAAACTGACACCCTGATTGCACAGCAAGGCCATGTCGAAAACGGGGCTGATCTCCCGGCCCATGCGTATGCCCGGCTGGCTCGCGCAGATGTTCATGGGCTGGTCGAAAAAACCCGTCGCCCACCATTTGGTCAGCTGGTCGAGGGCGATCACAACTGCCGGGAGAGCGAGCCCGTATTTCAGAAGCGTGTTCATCCGAGGGCTTTGACGGCGGCGCCATCGCGCGGCGTGATCTCGCCCTCGCCCTGAAAGTAGCGCCAGGAGCGGGCGCATTTCGTGTAGCTGTCCGGCAGACGTTCCGCCGTGAGCGCGTCACCATGCGTTGCCGCCGAGACGATGAAGTAATCCGCTAGCACGTCGCGGGGATTGGACGGATCGGCATAGCGTTCCGCATCTGTCAGACCGAGCGCGGTGCTGGCATCTTCCAAGCCCGGCACGGTCAGCGCCACTTCGAGCGACGCCCCGATCACGCCGTCGCGGCGCAACGGCTCGATGACCTCCTGCGCGGTTTCGCGTTGAACGAGAAGTTCCGCCATCGCCTTGGCGAGCGCGTCATCGCGCCAGTCGGTGGGTATATCCGCAAAATCGTGCAAGTGGACACTGTCGTCTTCGGGATGGCGAAGCTGCCAGGCTTCCTCGGCAGTAAAGCAGAGGATGGGCGCGAGCCATTTGACGAGCGCGTCGAACACGTCCGCCATGACCGTGCGGCAGGCGCGGCGGCGCAGACTGCTCGGCGCATCGCAATAGAGCGCGTCCTTGCGGATATCGAAATAGATCGCCGAAAGGTCTTCATTGCAGAAGTCGAAGAGCATGGAGAACACCTTGCGATGTTCGTGCGCGCGGACATTGGCCTCATGCGACTCGCCGATTTCCGCGAGGCGGTGAAGCATCCAGCGCTCGAGTGCGGGCATCTTGCTCGCCTCCAAACGCTCGCTCTCGTCGAAGCCATCCAGCGCGCCGAGCAGGAAGCGCAGCGTGTTGCGCAGCTTGCGATAGGCATCGACATTGGTCTGGATGATTTCCTTGCCGATCTTGAGGTCGTTGGTGACGTCGGACGAGGCCACCCAGAGGCGGAGCACTTCCACGCCGTATTGCTTGGCGATATCGAGCGGGCTTAGGGTGTTGCCGAGCGACTTGCTCATCTTAAGGCCCTTTTCGTCCACCACGAAGCCGTCCGTAATGACGGTCTTGTAGGGGGCTTCGTCATAGACGGCCGTGGACTCAAGCAAGCTCGACTGGAACCAGCCACGGTGCTGGTCCGAGCCCTCGAGATAGACATCCGCGCGGTCGGGCAGGTCATCGCGCACCTTCAGGCAGAAGGCGTGCGTCGTGCCGGAATCGAACCACACATCGAGGATGTCGGTGACTTTCGTCCAGCTGGAGGTGTCGTCGAGGAAGTCGGAGACCTCGGCGTCGAACCAGCCATCCACACCGTCGCGGCGGACGCAGTCGAGGATTTTCGAATTAATTGCATCCGCCTCGGGCAGTTCCGTATGGATGCGGCCATCCTCGTGCACGAGCAAAGTAATCGGCACGCCCCAGGCCCGCTGGCGGCTCACAAGCCAGTCCGGCCGGTCGGCGACCATGGTGGAGAGGCGATTGCGCGCACGCGGCGGGACGAAGGTCACATTATCGAGCGACTTCAGCGCCTTGTTGCGCAAGCCGCCTTTGGACATCGAGATGAACCATTGCGGCGTCGCCCGCCGGATGACGGGCGCCTTGGAGCGCCAGCTATGCGCATCCCGCACCGTGATCGGCGCGCGCGCGAGGAGGTTATTCGACTCTACCAGTGCCTTGATCACTTCTGCGTTGGCCTTGCCGTCCTGCCCGCGTTTCTTGCCGGACGTGCGGATGACATCCAAGCCACGGAAACGCTTCGGCATGACATCGGTGTAGCAGCCCGCATCGTCCAGAGTCATCGGCACGACAGTGTCGGCCCCGACTGCCTCAATGCGCGCCGTGTTGCTCATCCAGACATTGAAATCGTCCTCGCCATGCGACGGAGCGGTGTGCACGAAGCCTGTGCCGGCGTCGTCGGTGACATGGTCGCCGGGGAGGAGGGGGATAGGATACTCGAATCCTTGTACATTGCCTGCGAGAGGATGAGATAAAACGATATCTTCCAAGAAGTAATCGGAAACGTCATTAAGACGTTCATATTCAGAGATGTGACTTGCATCTGCGAGCACGTTCCAAAGCTTGTCCGCAACAACCAATCTGTCCCCCACAGATTGTCCGAGAGGAAAGCCGGGGTTTCCAAGCTTTGTAATTTCATACAAACCGTATGAGATATTTTTGGAAAACGAGACTGCTCGGTTTGCCGGGATTGTCCATGGCGTTGTTGTCCAAATAACAACAGAAGCGTTTTCTAAGAGTTTGTCTGCTTCTGATTGTCTTTCAGACTGCTTATAGCCGATCTCATCATCAGACAGATTGGCTTCTGCCTCTTTGAATCGATTAATGAGACTCTTTGCGACGGCTATAGTATCGTCAGCCAAGCGCTCGCTAACAGTAATGCCAACTTTCTGCTTGGCCTTCGCTGTGGTCGAAATGAACTGCCGTACAGGAAACCGTACATAGATCTGCGTGCCCTTCTTGTCCTGGTACTCCACCTCGGCCTCGGCCAGCGCCGTCTGCTCCACGGGGCTCCACATGATGGGCTTGGAGCCGCGATAGAGCTGCCCCGTACCCGCTATCTTGAGCAGCTCGTGACAGATGTCGGCCTCGCTCTCGGGATTCATGGTGACGTAGGGGTTCCACCAATCGCCCACGACGCCGAGGCGCATGAATTCCTCGCGCTGGATATCGAGCCAGTGTTGGGCGTATTCACGGCAGCGGGCGCGGAACTCGGAGGCGGGGACGTCCTCCTTGGCGCGGCCCTTGGCGCGGAATTCTTCCTCGACTTTCCACTCGATGGGTAGGCCGTGGCAGTCCCAGCCGGGGACGTAATTGGCGTCATAGCCCAGCATTTGGTGGGACCGGTTAACGAGGTCCTTGTGGATCTTGTTGAGCGCCGTCCCCATGTGAATGTGGCCGTTCGCATAGGGTGGGCCGTCATGGAGACACCACTGTTCGCGGCCTTTGGAGCGCTCGCGCAGGCGCGCATAGAGGTCGAGCTCGGCCCAACGCTCCAACCATTTCGGCTCGGCTTTGGGCAGTCCGGCCCGCATAGGGAAATCAGTCTTGGGCAGGAAGAGCGTGTCGCGGTAGTCGCGTGCCTCAGGGATGGCTTGGTCGGTCATGATGGTCTCGGAAACTGTTGTGCGGATACGGGTTGGGGAGCGCAACTGAGCGGACTCAGCTGGCGGGGCTAATTCGTATCGCGCGTATCAACATGGAAGCGAGCTAGCGCAGGCGGGCGCGGGCCTCAAGGTGATTAGACGTCCGAAAGCTGCATGCTGCGAAGGTCGGACACCGTGTTGGAAGCGTAATCCTCGACTGTCGCCAGATCGCCATCGTCCATGTCCACGAGGTGCAGGTCGAGAAGGTGGTTGAGGTCGCGTGCCGCGCTGACGCCGCCATAGCCATAGATGGACAAACCCGCTCCCACCATGACCGCAAATAAGATCGCGGAAACATGAATTATGCGATCGACCGCATCGGCCGCCATCCAGATATCGGCAATCCAACCCGGCATGATCTGGTTCGAGATCGCAAATGCAGCTACGAAAAGGGTGACGTTGCTGAACACGGTGACGCGGAAAGCGGCAGCCGCCTGATCAAGATTGACTCGGCCCATGACCTTGAGGCGACGGAGATCGCGTTTACTCATATCTCGGACGATGGCGTCGAGTGCTTTCGCGCGCTTTCCCTCGACAAGGCGCGAAACGCGGTGCTGGTTGAGACGCTCGGAAACGCCAGTCCTCAAAACGCTTTTCAAACTAAATGCCGATGCGTTGGTAAAAATGCGCTCCACGCGCTCCCAATCCATCAGGGGCGCGGCGGGTGTCTTCGCTTTGGGCTTTCCGAACATGCGCCAACCTAGCACCTAGTGCGCGTCGTTCCAATTGGTGCTGATGCCCGTCTCGACCACGAGCGGCACGCTGAGCGAGACGGCCGGGCGGTGGGAAAGTTCCATGCTGGCTTTGACTTTCTCAGCAAGCTCCTCGGCGCGGGCTTCCGGCACTTCGAAGACAAGTTCGTCATGCACCTGCAAGAGCATGCGCGCGCCCTCCACTGTGGCCACCACGTCCGGCATACGGATCATGGCGCGTCGCATGATGTCGGCGGCGGCGCCCTGTATGGGGGCGTTGATGGCCTGGCGTTCGGCGAACTGGCGGGCGCTGGGGTTGCGGTCGCGGATGCCGGTGATGTGGAGCTTTCGCCCGAACAAGGTGGAGACATATCCATACTGCTTCGCCTCTTCCTTGGCGGAGTCCATATAGGCTTTAATGCCGGGGAATTTCTCGAAATATTGCTTGATGAATTCGCCCGCACGACCACGATCCACGCCGATATTCTTGGCGAGGCCGAAGGCGCTGATGCCGTAGATGATGCCGAAATTGATGGCCTTGGCGTTGCGGCGGATTTCGGGCGTCATCTCGCTGAGCGGCACGCCGAACATCTCGCTGGCGGTCATGGCGTGGATGTCGATGCCGTTCGAAAACGCGTCCTTCATCTCCGGCAAGTCCGCGATATGGGCGAGGAGGCGCAGCTCAATCTGGGAGTAGTCGGCGGCGACGAGGACGTGACCCGGTTCGGCGATGAAGGCGTCACGGATCTGGCGGCCGATTTCTGTCCGGATGGGGATGTTCTGCAGGTTTGGATCCGACGATGAGAGCCGACCTGTGGAGGTCGCGGCGAGGCTGAAGCTGGTGTGCACGCGGCCCGTATCGGGGTTGATTTGCTTGATCAGGGCGTCGGTATATGTGGATTTGAGCTTGGAATAGCTGCGCCAGTCGAGGATGGTCTGGGCGAGCTCCACGCCGTCGGTCGCGAGTTTTTCAAGGAGGTCGGCTCCCGTCTGCCACGCGCCGGTCTTGGTTTTCTTGCCGCCCGGCAGTTCCATTTCGTCAAACAGGATTTCGCCGATCTGCTTGGGGCTGCCAATGCCGAATTCGCGGCCCGCAAGGGCATAGGCTTCAGCTTCCAAACCGGCGAGTTTTTGGGCAAAGGTAGAAGAGAGCCGTGCGAGCTGGGCGCGATCGACCTTGATGCCGTTATTTTCCATGCGCGCGACGATGGCGGGGAGCGGGCGGTCGAGGGTCTCGTAAACGGTGGCGACACCTTCACGGCCGAGCTGGGGTTTGAGGTGCTTCCACAAGCGCAGCGTGACGTCGGCATCCTCAGCGGCATAGCGCGTTGCGGGCTCCAGCGCGACATGATCGAATGTGACCTTGGCTTTGCCTTTTCCCGCGACTTCGCTGAACGGGATGGGTGTATGGCTGAAATTGCGCTCGGCCAGCGCATCCATGCCATGCGCGTGCAGCCCCGTGCCGAGGCCGTAGCTGATGAGCATGGTGTCGTCATAGGGCGAGATGTCGATGTCGTAGCGTTGCAGCACGCCGATATCGTATTTCAGGTTCTGCCCGATCTTGAGCACGCCGGGATGCTCGAGCAACGGTTTGAGAGCGGCAAGCGCGTCATCGAGCGGAATCTGCTTGGGCGCGTTGCCGCCGAACATGTCTCCGCCGCCGATATGGGCAAGCGGGATGTAGCAGGCGTCGTTGTCATCCACGGCGAGACAGACGCCGACGAGTTTGGCCTCCGCCGAGTCGAGGCTGTCGGTTTCCAGATCAACCGCGAGATGGCCGATGCGGTGGGCGCGCGCTATCCAGGCCTCCAGCCGCGCCATGTCCTGCACACATTCATAGGCGTCGAGGTCGAAAGTCGTATTCGGATATACACCTGAACCGGGTGGGGGCATCTTGGTATCATCACGGCGCAGGCCCTCATCATTGCCGAGACCCATCGCCGTGCGCACACGGTTGGTAAGTGTTCGGAAGGTCATGTCTTCGAGGAAATCAAACAGCTTGTCGCGGTCGGGGGCGGTGACAGCGAAATCCTCAAGCGGGACTTCGATTTCGACGTCGTCCTTGAGTGTGACAAGCTCCAGCGAGAGCCGCGCATTGTCGATATTGGCGAGCATCTTCTCGCGACGGCCTTTCTGCGGGATTTCATCAGCGCGCTGGAGAAGCGTTTCCAGATCGCCGAACTGTTCGAGCAGGAGCGCGGCGGTCTTTACGCCGATGCCGGGGACGCCGGGAATGTTGTCCACGCTGTCGCCCGCGAGCGCCTGGATCTGGGTGACCTTGTCCGGGGTGACGCCGAACTTCTTTTCCACATCGGCGAGGGTGATATCCGTATTCTTCATGGGGTCGCGCATGTGGATCTTGTCGGTGACAAGCTGCATCAGATCCTTGTCGGAGCTGATGATGGTCGTGCGCGCGCCAACGGCTTCGGCCTGGCGGGCATAAGTCGCGATCAGGTCGTCGGCCTCGAAGCCCTGCATTTCCACGGAGGCCGCCCCGAAAGCGATGGTCGCGTCGCGGATGAGCGGAAATTGCGGGACGAGGTCTTCGGGCGGTTCCGAGCGGTTGGCCTTGTAGAGGTCGTAGATGTCGTTGCGGAAAGTGTGACTGCCCGCATCGAAAATGACCGCAAAATGGGTGGGTCGGTCGTCATCGGTCTGGTTCTGCAACATCTTGAACAGCATGTTTGAAAAACCTGCCACAGCGCCGATGGGCAATCCGTCTGTCTTGCGGGTCAAAGGCGGAAGCGCATGGTAGGCACGAAAGATATAGCCCGAGCCGTCGACGAGAACGACATGGGAGGAGGAGTCGACAGGGGTAGAGGGCATAGGATGGATGTGCGGGCATTGTGCGGGTTTCGCAAGTGTGGTGCATCCGCTCTTGCAGACTTTCCCTTCATCCGATGCGCGCTATAGTCCGCCCATGGGGATGTACCAGACCATAGATGACGACATCGAGGACTTCGACGACGCCGCGCCCGACACGCAGGGCGGGTTGCGCTGGCTAGTGCTTGGTCTGGCGACGGCATTGGTCATCGTGGTGGGCTATGTCATTTTGAGTGCACCGATGGATGTGCGCAGCGATAATCAGGCCGCCATAGAGGATGCGCGGGCGAGCTATCTGGCGGCGTTGGCAGAGCCCAGTCCAGCCTTGCGCAAGGCGAGGCTGTCGGATTTCCTGTCCACGCATCCCGACCACGACCGTGCGGAGGCCGTGCGTGCGCAGCTGTCGGTGCTTGGCGCGCGAGAGGCGACAGATTGGGCCGGAGTGACGGATGCCCTATTCGACCGGGGCTTGCGCGATATCGACCGGCTCGCCGTGCTCTATGCTTACGAGACGAAATGGGGGCCAAATCTTTTGGGCGGGCGGTCGGACGAGATTACCGAGCTGCGCGCGCGTTTAAGCGTAAAAGATGTAGCGGATTCTACGCCGTCGCGCGTTCTGGAACAAACGCAGAGCCCGATCCCGAATTCCATACAAGCCGAATCCATGGCGGGCGGGCCCGTCAGGGTAACCCCGCCACGCGTGGCACCTCCCCCGGAGTTCAGATCTCCTGAGCCACCCGTTCGCACAACCCAGCGCGAAACACCGCCCCGCGTCATGAAATCGAGTCCTCCACGCTATCCGCGATCAGCGCAGCGGCGCGGGATATCAGCGGTGGTGGAGCTGGAAATGGATGTGGATGCGCGTGGGCGCGTTGATGATGTGCGCATCCTGAGTGTGGATGCCGAGCGTTATGGCAAGGAATTTGCGCGGGCGGCGCGCCGGGCGGCAAAGCGCACGCGGTTCGAGCCTCGCAGGGTCGATGGCCAAGCCCTCGCAACAACAGGCGTGCGCAAGCGGTTCCGCTTCGAGCCCTAAAAGGCTTAGGTGCGGGCGTTGCCGTCGCCGAGCTTGTCTTCGCCCTCATAAATGAAGATGCGGTCGCAATATTTGCATTCAACCTGGTTTTCCAGGCCCATATCCAGATAGCTGACGGGATGGCCGGTCGCCCCACCCGGACCGGAGCAGCGCACACGGCGCGACCGCGAAAACACGACGTCGCCGTGATTATCATTCGGGTTGAGCGAATATTTGTCGGAAGTCGATGCCATCAGGCCGTCCTGCATTACCGGTATCTAAAGGCGGGACTAGCGCAGCAAGGCCCGATGCGGCAAGACGGGAATGCGCGCTTTCCCATACCCTGCCCGCAAGTTTGACGTTTGCCCCCTTTGCGGGATGCGCCTCGCCTTGTCCCGTGGTGATGGGGTCGCGTGGTGATGGGGTCGCGTGGTGATGGGGTCGCGTGGTGATGGGGTCGCGTGGTATTGGGGACGATTTAAGGCTGGTGCGGGCGAGGGGGTCCGAGGCGGGTCTTGCCACTTCGAGGGGCTTTTACTGCGCAGCTGTCCAAACGTAACAGACGAAAGCGCGCGCCCGGCCCCGACACAGGATGGTATCTGAAACGCACATCGGAGAGAACGACCGCCGCAAGGCGCTGCATGCGCTCCCGTTACGCTTGGTTGTGCGGGTCAAGGGAGGGCCTGAAATGCACGACAGCGTCGCCGACGTTGACGGTTTGCTAACCACATCGCGAAAATCAATTGAAAGATGTATTTGCCTATCATGCCTGGATTAACTGGTTCAGGGCTACGGGAAATAAATATGTCAAACACATTTGCACGCGACGAGTCCGGGCATTTTGCCTTGATCACGGCGCTGACCCTCGGTGTCATCATGATGGTTGTGGGTATGGCCGTTGACACCGCCGGAATGACGTCGCGCAAGCAGTTGCTGCAAAGTGCTGTGGACAGTGCCGCCCTGTCGTCTGCCGTGACCGGGGAGGATCTTGGGGAGTACAAGAAAGTCGTTGCCGCTTCTATCGAAGCCAACCTACAGGGCCATGACGTCAGGACCGATGTGTCAACCGTGGATGGTAACTTACGGGTTGCTGCAGAGACCAGTTATATGCCTTTGATGGGCGGGTTTTTCAGCCGGGAAAGCGGCTTCGGCAACAAGCCCGTGACTGTCCATGCCTTTGCGGAAATTCCACTTGGCGGGGGACAGCCCCTTGAAATTGCATTGGCGTTGGACACAACAACGTCGATGGGTGAGTTAGATGCAACGTCGGGAACCACCAAGCTTGAGGTTATGCAAGGGGCCGCAGTAGCTATGATCGATACGCTGGAATCACGCAGCGGAGGCAATGTCCGCGCGTCGGTCGTGCCGTTTTCAAATTATGCCAATGTCGGCACATCTGCGCTCGTGAAAACGAGTCCGTGGCTGGTTCTGGATCTGCCGGAAGGGTCGGTGGACGACACCAAATGCGTTGACAAGACCCTCGCCCGTCCGGAGCAATGCGGGACAAAGTTCATCGATGCATATGACGACCTTGGCAACCTTGCGCCCATCGAAACCCAGGACTGTCCAGCATCAGCCTATGATGTGCATGCCGCACCGGTCTGCACCACGTCGACGGTGACCCATAAGTTCAACGGATGTGTCGGCTCGCGCGAAGATGAGGGTGGCTTGCGTCCCGAAGCTGATGCCTTGTCACCAATCACGGGGCTGACAAACGTCTATTGCGCGACGAAACTGGTGCCCATGACGGATGATCTCGAGTTTGTGCGGAAGCGAATAAATGGGCTAAGTGTCAGTCAGAAGACCTATATCCCGGCAGGCCTTATTTGGGCATGGCGGGTACTGGATAGCAACGCACCCTTCCCCAACGATTCGGGAGTCAGCGACACCAAAAAGGCTGTCGTCCTGATGACGGACGGTATGATTTCGCTCTACAAAGACATAAATTCCGCCAATCACCGCAGTGCGAACTTCGACAAGGAGTGGGATCGCGAGCAGATCGACATCGGCTATGCCCGTATGGACGAACTCTGCAATCGCATCAAAGCGGACGGCATTCAGATTTTCACAATCGGTTTCGCCCTCGATGTTGCCGATACGCGCACCCGCCAAGCCCTGAAATCCTGTGCCAGCTCTCCGTCGAATGCGTATGAGCCAGATGATTCCGTTTCCCTGGATGCAGCCTTTGGCAAAATTGGGTCGAGCCTGTCGGAAATCCGACTGAAGCGCTGATTGGCCAGAGTGACACCGATGCACGGCTTTCAGGGCTTGCGGCCTTAGTCCTGAAAGCGGACGGTAGTCTGCCTGCGGCGATCGACGATCAACTGCGTGACATCAGGCCGAGAGTAATGCCCGCTGGGATCGAAGTTATGGCGTTCTTCGCGCACACGTGCGGGGTCAAGGTCGGCATAGCGTAAGCCTTCCGCATTGGTCGCAGGCTCCAGCACCCAAGAGCCATCGGGTGCCGCAATGCAGGAACCACCATCGCACGGATTTTCTGCAAGGCTTGCGCGTATGTCATCGGCAAATGGCATATCGTCGCGCACATCACTGCGGCGCATCACGGCAGACACGGACACGCAATAGCTTCGCCCTTCTTTGGCGAGCACGGGCGTCAGATCCTCTGTATTGCAAAGACTTCCCGGCCATCCCATGACGTGCAGATCCTCGCCTTGGGCATGGAGGGATGCGCGCACTAGCGGCATCCAGTTCTCCCAGCAGTTGAGGCCACCAACCGTGAAATCCCCGACCCGGTGCGTGACGAGGCCGTGACCATCGCCCGGACTCCACACAAGGCGTTCCTCATAAGTAGGTTGCAGCTTGCGGTGCACGGATCGGATCGTCCCGGTCGCGTCAATGAATACATAGGACGCATAGAGTGAATGGCCGGAGCGGTCGCGCGGGCGCTCGATGATGCCAAGATAGCCGGCCATGCCCGCTTCCCGAAACGCCGCGCAGACGGGATCGAGATGTCCATCCTCGACTGTGACGGACTGGTCGGCGTAGTGCGAAAAGAGGTGCTTTTGCCTGACATCGTCAAAGGCGGCGCCACCGGTAACACTGGGCCAAAACGGATAGCCGGGGATGAAGGCTTCGGGAAAAGCAATCATGTCTGCCCCGTGCCCTGCGGCCTCTTTTATTGTCGCGACGACCTTGGCGACACCCGAATCGCGAGATAGCCAGGCAGGGGCGAGTTGGGGGAGGGCAAATCTGAGCATGGGCCGCAGATGCGGCGCGCTGTGTCGGGAGTCAAATGACCCAGACTCGTAAATATCAGGCGGCTATGGAGGTTATGGTGTGGGCCGAAATATGTGCGGGCACCGGTGCGCGGGAGGGCAGGATGAGTGTCTCATCCTCGCACCCCATGTCGAGCACGGTCTGGCCATCGGCAATAGCGCGCAGGATGTCGGGTGCGGCGACGAATGGGCCGAGCGCGAGCAGGAGCGCGTCCTGGCTGTCGGGATTGGGCAAAGTCGCGAACGCACGCGCCTGTGCCAGATCGATGTGCCCGCCAAAATAGGCATTCCGCAAGCGCGGCGAAAGATCTTCCACCGCCAATAGGTCCTTCACGAGGTCAAGGGGGGCGTAAAGTACGGCAGCGATTTGCACAGCGTTCATGCCGCGTGCAGCGAGGCTGTCCACCTGTTCGAATTGTTCGATATTTGACAGCATGGCGAGCGCGCTGATGGGTTTTGCCAAGCCCAGTGACGCGCTGTCGGCTACCAGAAAAGGTATGGTTGCCAGCGACCGAGGAAGACGACCGCTGAATTCCAGCCGACGCAGGACGGTCAGCCGAAGCTTCCCATCAATCACGTGAAGTCGGCCGTGACTGCGTGTCACGACAATGGGATTGAGGAGGCCGAACTGCAATATGGACGCCTCGAGCAGCTTGACAGCCTCCAGCGCATCCCCAGTCAGGATGGAAACGCGGGGGGCGTCGAAGTCTGTGATGTTGGCTCTTTCGAGCATAATGGGCAGCATGTACGTTCTCCACAACTTATGTGTGTGTCTGCCAAATCAATGGGTGATTAAGCATATCGTTCCCATTACGGGACAATTAAGGAGAGAATAAGTCCTGCATTTTCAAGGGCTTGTTGTTAACCTTCGGTTAATACACCTTACCAAAATCTTAATGGCCTTTCGTCGTTTCCTGTCCATTCGCGGCAGTATTTGTCAACGAGTCTTGTCGGGGCCGAAACGAACGGAAAACAGGCCTGCGACAGCCTATCGCAGATTAACCTCGTTTTTCCGCGATTTCTTAATAATTTTTCATATTTCAACCTCGTTTCGAGCCCGCTTTCACAGCGCTTGCCCCGTGAAATCCGTCTGCTAGGGGCGCGGGCATGACGGAGTTCTTTCAGATCGAGTTATTCGTATCGGCCTTTGCCGTGCTGTTCGTGCTGATTGACCCGCCTGGCTGCGCGCCGGTGTTTGCGACCCTGACCAAGGGGACATCCAGCTCGCATCAAAGGGACATGGCGTTCAAAAGTGTCCTGATTGCGGCTATAATCCTGATCGGCTTTGTTTTTGGCGGCGAGTTCATTTTTGAGAAACTGGGCATCAGCCTGGACGCCCTGCGGATTGCGGGTGGAATCATGCTGTTCATTATCGGGCTGAACATGGTGTTCGAAAAGCGCACCGAAAAGCGCGAGGAACGCGCCGAGGAAATGCTGGAAGAAGTGGACGATCCGGAAGACATCAGCGTGTTCCCGATGGGTATCCCCATGATTGCCGGGCCGGGCACGATGGCGTCGCTGCTGATTCTGACGGGTGAAAACCCCGGCATGGAAGGCTTGCTGACGATCCTCGCAGCACTTCTGGTTGTACTGGTGATTACCCTCCTGAGCTTTCTGGCAGCCCCGCGCCTGATGCGCCTGATGGGTGATAACGTCGTGAACGTCATTACGCGGGTGCTGGGTGTGCTCCTCGCGACACTGGCCGCGCAGTTCATTCTGGACGGCGTGGCGGGGGCGCTATTCAGCGTCTAGCTTTGCCTCGATCGCGTCCCAGCAGAGCGCGGCGGTGTCGATGCCGGAAAATCGCTTGAGTTCCTGGACCCCCGTGGGGCTGGTGATATTGATTTCGGTCATCTTGGTGCCGATGACGTCGATACCCGTCAGAATGAAACCACGGGCTTTCAGCATGGGGCCAATGGCTGCGCAGATTGCGAGATCAGACTTGGTCAATGTGTAGGGCTTTGCCTCGCCGCCGACATGCATGTTCGAGCGGGTCTGGCCGGGGAGCGGGACACGGTTGATTCCACCGACAGGTTCGCCGTCCACGATAATGATGCGGCGGTCGCCCTCGCTGACCTCCTTGAGGAAGGCCTGTGCGATGATGGGCTCGCGCGTGCCGTCGAGAAACATCTCCAGCAGGCTGTCCCAATTGCTGTCGCCGGGTTTCATGCGGAAGACCCCTGCCCCGCCATTGCCAAAGAGCGGCTTTATGATGATGTCGCCATGACGCTCGCGGAACGCCTCCAGCCGTGTGCGGTCGCGCGTGATGAGGGTCGCCGGCATAAGGTCGGGGAAGTCAAGCGGGACAATTTTCTCAGGACTGGAGCGCACCCATTCGGGGTCGTTGACCACGAGCGTGTCTCCCTTGATGCGCTCCAGAAAATGCGCTGCCGTGATGTAAGCCATGTCGAAGGGCGGATCCTGGCGCATCCAGACGACGTCGATGTCCGTGGCAAGGTCGATCAGTTCTCGCGCGCCGAATGTGACGTGATTGCCGCGTTCGCGCCTTACCTGCATCGGCCGGGCGCGGGCGAGAATGCGGCCCTCTTCGTAAGAGAGGTGTTGGGGTGCATATTCCCACAACTCATAGCCGCGAGCCGTCGCGACCTCGGCGAGTGCGAAGGTCGTATCGGCGTCGATATCGACGCCCTCCATCGGGTCCATTTGAAAGGCAATGCGTAAGGGTCGGGAGCTCATGGATGCGGTTTTGGCGCGTCGGGGCGGATTGGCAAGCTGTAATGGGCCGGAACAAAATGCCCATCCTGTCCTTTGTTTAGTCAGGCAAGGAGCAACGCCTCCTGGACTGATGCCAAACAGACATAATCTGGAGAGACCCTATGACGACCTTACTGAAAACGCTTACCGCATCCGCCGCGACGCTCGTGCTCGCTGCCTGCGCGACCAATGACACTGTCCTTGACGACAGCCAGACCATCGGTGTGGCCGATAACGACCGCTTCTCGACAAGCTCCACCGACATGGCCAAGCTCGACCCCAAATTCAAAGTCGGCTGTGAAGATGACGACCAATTCGAAGCGCGCGGTTGCGACGGCGTGGATACGGACATGGACGGCTATGACCGTGACATCTATGACACTGATATGGGTGTTGGCACGGCGTCCGTGCTTGAGTTGATCTCGACATCCGGCATGCACACGCGCCTTGAAAATGCGATCAAAGCCGCAGAGCTCGAGTCTACCCTGATGGAAATGACCGATTTCACGATCTTTGCCCCGACAGATACTGCCTTTGCGAACGCATCTTTGGAAGGTCTGTCCGATGATAACGATCTGGAAATGCTTCTGAAAAACCACATCGTCAATGGCCGCTATCTGGCAGCCGACGTGGTCGCCATGATCCCGGCGGGTCAGTTCTATGACGTGCCGACAGTCGGCGGTGTGCCGATCCAGACCTACCTGTCCGGTGGTGAGCTTCGCCTGGTCAATGGTGGGGGTGTCCTTCTGCCGGTTCTGTCAGCAGACATGATTGGCAGCAATGGTGTGGTTCACGTGATCGACCAAGTGCTGATGCCCGATATCGATAGCCCCGACATCGAATACTAGACCCAACGCAACGCGATCAAGCAAAGCCCGCCCCTCTTCGAGGTGGCGGGCTTTTTTTTCTGCGCGTTTTCCGGCTAAGGTCAGATATGGACACATTCACGCGCAAGAATCCGACAGATGACACAAAGCTGCAAGGCAGCGTATTGGAGAGTCCGAAAAAGCCGCGCGCCGTTATCGCCATCGTCCACGGATTCGGTGAACATATCGGGCGCTATGAGGCCGTGGCGAAATTGCTGGGTTCAAATGGATTTGCCGTACTGGGCCTTGATTTGCACGGGCACGGGCGAACGACCGGAAAACGCGGGCATGTGGCCGAGTATGAGCGGCTGCGGGAAGATGTGGACGCGCTGACCGATGAGGCGCGGACACGCTTTCGGTCTGTGCCGGTCTTTTTATGGGGCCATAGCATGGGGGGCGGGCTGGTTCTGGACTATGTCCTGCGGCGTGGCGGACGGGGCTTGCGCGGCGTAATTGCGACGGGGCCGTTGATCGAAGCCGTGGGCGGGCCATCCGGGCCTGTGATGGGTCTGATAAGGCTGATCGGAAAGGTCGCACCGGGTTTTTCCATCGCGAACCGTATTTCCGGAGAGCAGATTTCGACCATGCGCGAAGAACAGGCGCGCTATGAGGCGGACACGCTGAACCATGACAGGCTGGGTGTGGGGTTGGCCCTGGGTATGCTGGGCGTATGTAACACCCTCCCGGGGAAAGGCGCGGCGTTTCCGCTGCCGCTCTTGCTGATGCATGCGCGGGATGACCAGCTGACGCGATGTGCGGCATCGGAAAAATTTGCGCAGAGCGTGCCCGATTGCAACTTCCACGCCTTTGAGGGCGTTGAACATGAGATACATAACGATACGTCGCGCGGGCGTGTCGTTGATCTGATAACGCAATTTATCGAGGACCATCGTGAGCTCAGCCAGAACCGACATCGATCATAAACTCAACCCGACGATCGTGACCGATCCTGATCAGCCAAAGGCGACGGTCTATTGCATCAGTACGTGTTCGACCTGCAAGACGGCCAAGAAAGAGCTGGAGGGCGCGGGGTATGCCGTGTTCTGGCGCGACGTGAAGGCCAAGGATATGGGACTGGCCGATTGGGAAAATATCGAAAAGGCCGTCGGCTGGGAAGCCATGGTCAACAAGCAAAGCCAGACCTGGCGCGGGATCGACGACGCGGACAAAGCGAATCTGGATCGCGACAAAGCCCTGGCCTTGCTGGTGCAGAAGCCGACCTTGATGAAACGTCCCATCATCGACCGTGGCGATAACATGAGCGTCGGCTGGACCGATGAAGTGAAGGCCGACTTCGGCGTTTAATTGCCGGCCCTGTAGACGACGGGAACGCGCTCGCCATTGTCCGGATCGATATAAAACGGCGCGCCCAGATTGTAGTCTTCGCCGGCATTGACCGGAATCTCTATGATCCGGGACTCGCCGAGAGTTGTCAGCGTCGCGCCCGGTGGCAGGACGATGGGCTCGCCTGTGATGGGGTCGCGGTAGTCGGGCGTGGCCGGAGTGACGTTAAGTGTGCCCCCGAGATCCATTTGTGCAAGCGGGCTTTGCGGCACGACGGGCGCAATGGTGACGGTTTCTTCGGGCATCTTCCATGCGGGAGCTGCCGGAGTTGCGGGCACGGGATATGGCAAAACTTGTGGCGCGATTTGCGGCGCAACGAAAACCGGGTCTAGCGCGGCGGCGGATTTTACACCGCCCTTGACGGTCAGATAAGAGACGACTTCCTGGGCTCCGCGCGTGGTGGAGGCGATCCGCGTGGCCGTTTCGCGTTCGACCTCACTATCGACCATGCCCAAAAGATAGACGACGCCGTCATGCGTTTCGATATTGAGGTCGATGGCGTCAACGGTGGAATTGGCAATCAGGCGAGTGCGGACAGATTTTTCGAGCACGCCGTCCTTGGTATTGCGCACGATCCCCTGTTTGTTGCCAACGCGCAGTTCGTTGCCGAGTGAGGAAATGCCGGGTGCGCTCCAGGCAATGCGTTCGGCCTCGATACGGTCTTCGACCCGGGGCACAACCCCAGTGAGAAGTGCGGAGCCTTCGCGGACTTCGACATCGACGCCGCCGAGTTTGAAGCCGTGGGCGCGCACCATGCGCGCGCGCATGGTGCGCTGGGCGTTCACGTCGTTGATGGAACGCGCAACCGTACGCCCGTCATCGGATTTGAGGGCGGCCTGGGTGACCTGACAGCCAGCCGTCGAAAGAAGACCGAGTGCCGTGGCAAGAAGGAAAAGGTTACGCATAGCCCCACCGCTAACCCAACAGGGTTAGCGGGGTCTTACCATTGCGGGGCGATAACTGTTGGGGGGCGAGCCTGACTACTTTTTCATAAACTCGGAAGGACCGTTGACCCTGACCAGAAATTTGTCGAGCTCGCGCAGCATCTTCTGACGGTTTGCCTGGACGCTCATATAATGGTCGTCGTCCTTGAACGTGAGCTCGGTAACTTTGGCAGGCGAGTTCTTCAGGGCGCGGTGAAGCGTTTTATGCTGACCATAGTCCACATTCACGTCGAGCATACCGTGGGCAATGAAGGTCGGCAGCGTCATGCGCTCGGCCACGCGAACGGGTGACCCAGCACGCATTGCGTCCTTGTCCGCAAACCCATCGGTGATGATCCGCTCGACAATCTTGCGGTTACGGTAATTCTGCATATCGGCAAGTTCAGCTTCGAGGTCGGAGAGCGCGGCAATCGAAATGACGCATTGAAATAACTCTGGATGTTCCACGCCATTCATCAGCGCGGAATATCCGCCGAATGACCATCCCGCCATGCACATCCGATCAGGGTCGGCATAGCCTTTGTCTACAAGCCATTTTGCGCCGTCCAAGGCATCCGTGCGCATGACGCCCCAATCATTTCGTCCGGCGAGAGCGAAGTGCTCACCATATCCGGTCGAGCCACGGAAATTCATCTGCAGGACGCCGTACCCACGCGATGCGAAGAATTGCGCCATATAGTCGAACCGCTGCGCATCCCGTGCGTAGGGGCCGCCATGCGGATATATGATAAACGGTAATTTCTTGATGCCCGAGGCATCATTAACCATTGGCGGCAGCGTAACGTAGGCTGGGATTTTCTGACCATCGCGCGCGGCGTATTTGACAGGCACGACAAGACCCATCTCATCTGCGGGGAGTTGGGGCCGATAATCTGCAATCTTGACAGGCGGCGTCCCCTTTTTCTTGAGCAGAAGCATGCCAGGGTCATAGGGTTGTGAAATCTTGAACAGCAATGTGTCGCCCCCGTCGGAACTGTCGACATAGCTGACGAGAAAATCGCTGTATTCCGAGCTGACCTGGTGCTGGACGTCGTTGTGCCCGGGCAGCAGTTTGACCTCTCCGGTGTCGCCGGTGAAGCGCGCGCCAATGACTTCGCGCGTGACCTTGTCGCGGACGGGGCCATCCACATCATACGTGTCATCGTGAAAAATCTTCCGCGTTATGGCGCGAGTGCCAAGATCGTAAACATAGAGACCATAGGTGTCGCGACCATTACGCGAGCCGATGACCATCTCGGCGGGGTTTTTCATAAAACCGAAGATACGGGTGTCTTCATCCAGACCGCGCCAATGCTCATTGGTTTTCCATTGCCCATCCGTATCCAGAATACGGAGATTGTAGTCCGATAGATCGGTGGCTCCGCGTTTCAGACCCCGCGCGACGCGTACTGTGCCAGTCAGGTCGGTGGCGAACCCGGATATGGCGCGGGTTGCACGTTCGACGGTCGTGAAGTTGCCGGTGGCGACGTTGACCCTGTGGACGGGTCGCACGCCCCCCGTCTCGTCCGAAAATGACATGAGAATGTGGGCGTCGTCATTTGGAAGCCAATCCACAACGTCAGCATAATCCAATTCATAAAACGGGTCTTTTGCGCCGATGCGCGAGCCGGAACGGGCAAACCGTTTGGGTTTGATAAGCCAATCGCCCTTTCCGGTATTGACGTCATAACTGAAAAGCTGGCGCATATTGTACGCAAAGCCTTCATAATCTTCGGTGCGCCAGGCCGAGATCAGGACGCGGTCATTATTGGCCCAACGCACCCATCCGGGCTTAATGCCTTTTGGGAGGACGATTCCGCTCGCCGCGCTGCTCGTTCCATCGACCGTCAGTATGCGCAAAGCGTGCTTGCCCTCCACGCTGCCATAAAGAGCAATACGCTTACCATCGGGAGATATGGCGGCATCGCGCACCATGGGCAGTGTCCCGAAGTCGTTGGGTGTGACATCGGCATGAGCGATTACGGGAGCGAGCGGATTGGAAATACCGGTAACGGACGCGCCAAACGCGAGTGCGCCTGCAAGAAGAAGTGAGCGGAAAGTGTTCGTGATGGTGCGTATCATGAGTGCCCTTATTTATCCGTGCGCCCTTTCGCGCCGATAGATACAACTCTTCTAAGGATGTCAGACGTAGGTGCAAGCTCTCGGCTCGATTAGCGGAAATGCTTGCCGAGCTTCAGCGACTGGCCTTGATAGTTGGAGCCACCGCCGACGGCGCCGTAGAGTTGATCGGGGACGGCGCTCATGGCTTCGAAGACGAGCTTGGCGACGGGTTGGGCGTCGCGCAAGAGAAACGGTACGTCTCGGCCGCGGACTTCGAGGACGGCCCTTGAGCGCACATCCGTACCCTGGCCGTCATCCAAACCGAAACCGGGGTCGAAAAAGCCCGCGTAATGCGCGCGGAACTCGCCAATCTCGGGTGCAATCGGAGCCATTTCTGCGGCGTGGTGAGGGGGTATAGTGACGGATTCGCGCGAGGCCAGGATATAGAATTCGTCGGGATCGAGGATCAGCTCGCCTTGGGGAGCATGAAGCGGATCCCAGAACTCCGCGCTGGCATGTGCGCCAATGCCTGCCAGATCGATCAAACCGGAATGGCGGCGCGCGCGGTAGCCGACGTGGGAGGTGCCGTCGCCGAACCGACCGGAAAGATCGATGCTGACGGTTTGGGTATGGAGCGGTTTGGCCGCGCCACTGCGCAGGCGGAGTTGCACCAATCGGTCGCCGGGGCGCACCAAAATGGGAAATGTGCGCGGTGCGACCTCGACCCAGAGAGGGCCACAATAGCCGTCTGGCACGGCCTCGAACGCCGTTGCGCCATCGCAGATGACGCGGGTGAAGACATCGAGTCGGCCGGTCGAGGATTTGGGGTTTGCGAGACCGGAAAGACCCGCGGGCAGATTTAGCGACTCACGCAAGGGTATGAGATAGACGCAGCCCGTTTCCAGAACGGCCCCGCCGGCAAGATCGATTTCGTGCATGGCAACGCTGGGGAGCGCCTTTGTCACGCTGCGGCCGGGGCCGGGAAGGAAAGAGGCCCGCAGGCGCACGGCACGCGCCCCGAGGGTCAGGTCAAGGGAGGCGGGCTGTAAGTGCGCAGCCTCCGCGCACGCTATAAAACCCTGTGTGACGGCAGTTTCCAGCATCTGGCGCGGGAGTATGCCCTGCGGGTATGACGCGGGCGGATGTGAGACGGGCTGACCCATGACCGACGGCTAGGCGGGGCGAAGGCGCTGGGCAAGATGGGTGGGGAAGGCATCTAGGGACAAGGATGCACTTAACGTGTGTCAAGACGAAGAGTCTGCTCCCCTGACTGGTGAACGCACTTGCGGCAAAGATTTCGTCATGACTAAGGTGCACATATAAAGAGAGACCGTCGCGTCCGGGGTGTGGGAGCCACGACCGACTTTGAAGCACTGGGGGAATTATGTTTGAACGCCGCACGCGAGATGTCGTCGTCAGGGTCGAGCCGAGCTTTCTGGACGATCAGTCCAGCCCGTCCGATGACCGCTTTATCTGGGCCTATCATGTCGAGATCGAAAACCAGACCAAGGAAGATTTTCAGGTCGTCGAGCGCTTCTGGACGATCGCCGATAGCCGGGGTCAGGTGCAGGAAGTGCGAGGGTCGGGCGTGGTCGGGGAAAAACCTGTCGTCAAACCCGGCGAAACTTTCCGCTACACGTCCGGTGCGCCGTTGACGGCACCGGCGGGGATGATGCTGGGCAGCTATCGCATGGAGACGCCGGGTGGCGAACGGTTCGATGTCAGCATACCGCCGTTTTCACTGGAAAGCCCGCATCAGTGCGAAGTCTGGCACTAAGCGACAACAGGATAGATAAAATAAAGGCCACCCCGCCAATCGGTCGGGTGGCCTTTTTCATACAGGAGTTGTGCGAGGTTTAGCTCGCCATTTTTTCCTCGGCCTCTTCGCCCGTCCACTGGGCAACCATTTCCGAGAGCTCTTCGGCGCTGACGGGTTTGGTCATGAAATCGTTCATGCCGGCATCGAAACAGGCATTTCGGTCATCGTCGAAGGCGTTGGCGGTGAGCGCGACGATGGGCAGGCCCTTGGAGGCGTGATCCATCTGGCGGATTTTGCGGGTGGCTTCGAGACCATCCATATTGGGCATGCGCATATCCATGAAGATGAGGTCATAGGCATTGACCTTCATGGCTTCGACGGCGAGCTGTCCGTCTTCGACGGTATCGACGTGACAGCCTTCGGCTTCCAGAAGGGTGCGCGTCAGCAGCGCGTTGATGGCATTGTCTTCGGCCAACAGAATGCGAATGACGTCGGCTGTCTTGCGGATAGAGCTTGGGTCGGGTGTCTGTGACTGCGTGTCAGTCGGTTCGGCGACGGGTTCCGTGGCGCCGACGGCCTTGGCGATCACGGCATCGCGCCAATTATTGCCGAGCACGGCGGATTCGTCCTCAATGGGTAGCGCGCGACGTTCAAATTCGCGGCGCTCGACACGCGGTTCTGGGGCGGCCTCGGTCGGAATTTCCGCAACAGGTAGGCTCGCGGCTGGCTGAGCGGGCTCAGCCGTTACAGGAGCGGATAGTTCGACCGGCGGCATGAAGTCGGTATTGTCGATAATGGGCGCGGCCTCATATGACTGGGGTGCGGACTCTGTCGCGGCCTGCCCAGAAGCAGCAGTACTGGCTTCAGCATGGGGCTGAATGGCGTCCAGTGCGGGTGCATGATCGCTTGTTTCATGGTCGCTGGCTGGATGGGCGCTTGCTGAATGGGCGACAGGTGGTTCGTAAATAGGGGTTTCATGCACATCGGCAGCGATGGCCGATATTTGCTGGCCAGTCGCATCCTGTCTCAACGTGTCCTGCATGACAGATTCAAAACTTGAGGCCGCCACGGCGGAAAGCTGTTCGGCCGGGGGCGGCATGTGTTGGGTGTGGTCAGGCTGGATAGCGTCACCGGGGCTTGGCAGCAGGGGGGTGACGTCGCGTGCAATAGCGAGCGCGGAACCGTCCGATCCGGCCGCTTCAAGCCAGTCATAAACAGTCTCTGCGGCGTCGGGACCGGGGATGCGTGTTTCGAAGCGTTGAGCCTGACCGGGGGCGGGCGGTGCGCTCCATCCCGTGACGGCCATGCCCTGCCAATCCTCGATGCTGCCGCCGTAGAGCGACAGGAACGTGGCGTTCACAAACATCACCGCACCATGTGCGTCGCGTTTGATGATCGCATCGGGCCAACCCCACATCTGGGCTGCAAATACGTTATCGGGCGACATAGACTTCCCCAAGAATCCGGCATCCTTGGTCAAGGATACATTCCACGGCCCAAGGATAGCCGGATGGCTGACGCGGACCTTTCAGGACACGTTGTGGCCGGACAGGGTTAAGATTGGGTGTGTTGCGCAAAATGCGTTTGTAAACCCATCGGCACGGACGGCTTATACGGACAGCTTAGCGGTGGCGGGAGCGTGCCCGCGAGGGCGAGCTCTGATCGACCAGTCCGCGGCGGGCGCGGCGTTGCGACAGAGCTTCGGCGATGTGGATACGATGGAGCGCGTCGGAGCCCGCAAGATCGGCCAAAGTGCGGGCGACCTTGATGACGCGGTGATAGCCGCGTGCCGTCAACCCGAGGGTCTCGGCAGCCTTGATGAGGAGCGCTCGAGCGTCGTCCGCGAGCCTGGCGTGGGTATCGAGATCGGATGTGGAGAGCAGCGCATTGGGCAGGCCCTGGCGGTCGATCTGAACATCGCGCGCGGTGGCGACACGGGCGGCGACCTCGGCCGTGCCTTCCTTGGCGGGTGGAAGCGCGAGGTCGGCGGGGGTGACGGCGGGGACGTCGATCTGGATATCAATGCGATCCATAAAGGGCCCAGAGACACGAGCCTGATAGTCGGTGGCGCAGCGTTCGCCCCGACGGCAAGCGATGCCGTCCGCGCCAGCCGTGCCGCAGCGACACGGGTTCATGGCGGCGATCAACTGGAAGCGCGCGGGATAGCGGACATGGGCGTTGACGCGGGCGACCTGGATCTCGCCGGTTTCAAGCGGCTGGCGGAGGCTGTCGAGGACTTGCGGCGTGAACTCCGGCAGCTCGTCAAGGAAGAGAACGCCGCAATGGGCGAGCGAGGCCTCGCCCGGGCGCACCTTGTTGCCGCCACCGACCATGGCGGCCATGGAGGCGGAGTGATGGGGACTGCGATAGGGCCGGGCGCGGGAGAGCTCCCCGCGCTCGATGACGCCGGCAACGGACTGGATCTGGCTGACGGAGAGGAGCTCTGTCGGGGTCAGCGGAGGGAGCAGACCCGGCAGGCGCGCAGCCAGCATGGATTTGCCGGAGCCGGGCGGGCCGACCATGAGCAGGTTGTGCCCTCCGGCGGCGGCGAATTCGAGGGCGCGCTTGGCGGTTTCCTGCCCGCGCACATCGCGGAGATCGACGAGGGAGTCCGTTTCCACCAGCTTGCCTGGCACGGGGCGAGGCAGCGACTGGACACCTTTGAAGTGATTGATCAGCTGGACGAGATTGGAGGGCGCGAGAAGCCCGAAACTCTCGCCCTGTCCGGCCCAGGCCGCCTCGGGGCCGTTGGGTTCCGGACAGATGAGCCCGAGATCGCTGGCGACGGCACACATGGCGGCAGGCAGCGCGCCCGGAACGGAGGTGATGGAGCCATCAAGCGAAAGTTCACCAATGGCCATGAAGCCGGCGACAGATTCCGCAGGGATGACGCCCATGGCGCACATCAGGCCAAGTGCGATGGGCAGGTCGTAATGCGGGCCTTCCTTGGGAAGATCGGCCGGGGCGAGATTGACGATGATGCGCTTGCCCGGAAGACGGATGCCGAGCGCGGCAAGTGCGCCGCGCACACGTTCGCGGGATTCGGCGACCGCTTTGTCCGCGAGGCCGACGACCACGAAAGCGCCCTGCCCTGACAGGATCTGCACCTGCACATCGACGCGTTTGGCCTCCGCGCCATCAAAGGCCACCGTCGCAAGAGCTGCTGCCATATCATCCTCCCAACTCGCCGCGACGGTGAAAGCCGATACGCGACAAGTCAAGAACAAAGGGGGAACTATTCGGTGATGACCTGGGTGAAATTGGAGTCGCGGTAGCTGTAGGTGACCTCAGCGGTTGGGACGGAGTATGTCGGGGTAAAGCGATTTGCGGGTATCAGCGTCTGCCGATCGGGTGAGGGAGCCAGGACGTCACCTTCATAGGCGGTGATCGCGATGGGCAGGCCCGTGGCTTTCATCTCGTGCAGGCGTTCGACCATCGCCATGACGGCGCTGTCGGTGCGGCCATCATCGAGGGTTTTCCAGTGGGGCCAGTGGCGGGTCAGCGTGGCGAGAAAGATGTTCGTGGGCGCGTCCCATGCGGTCTGGAGCGCGGGATTGGCAGCGGCGGGCCAATCGAGGGCGACGCGGACGGGCGTGCCGGACTCGGACACGGCGCAGGCGATCTCGGCAAAGGCGTCGGGGTGGATGTCGTTATAGCGAGTGGTCGGTGTGGTGAGTGTTTCCTCCCACCCCGCGGGCGGGCTGCACAGGGTCGGCGGCTGGAGGGTGCAGGCGGCGAGCGCGAAGGTGACGATAAGGAACGGACGTGTGCGCATGGCGCGGGTGTGTGCAGGTCGGGCGGGCATGTCAAACCGGCGGATTGTCCTCGGTTTTTCGTTTCGTGGGTGCGTGACCGGACGTGTCATTCCGGTTAAGCCGCACCCATGCTGGACCTTGCCCTGTCGACAATCCTTTCGCCCATCGTGCTGTTCTTTGTGCTGGGGTTGTTTGCGGCGCTGATGCGGTCGCAGATGAGCGTGCCGGAAGCGTTCGCCAAAGGTCTTGCCATCTATCTGATGATGGCGATCGGGCTGAAGGGTGGCGTGGAGATGTCCAAGGCCACTTTGGGGTTGGAGCTCCTCGGCATGGTGGTGTTCGCCCTCGCCTTGTCCTTCCTCATTCCGGTGCTGTCCTATGCGCTGTTGCGGGCAACGACGCGACTGTCGCGGGTCGATGCGGCGGCGACAGCCGGGCATTACGGGTCGATTTCCATCGTGACCTTCGTGGCGGCGACGCAGGCGCTGGCGCTGGCGGGGATCGCGTCGTCGGGCTCTCTGGTGGCGATGGCGGCGGTGATGGAGGTTCCGGCGATTATCAGCGCGCTGATGCTGGCGCGGCGCGGCGGCAAGACAGCGGAACTGCCGGGATCGGAGTCCGGGGAATTGATGCGCGAGGTGTTTTTGAACGCTTCGGTCGTGGTGCTGATCGGGGCGCTGTTGATCGGTTGGGCGGCGGGTGCGGACGGGTTTGTCCCGCTGGAGCCGTTTTTCGTCGCGCCGTTCCAAGGTGTGTTGTGCCTGTTCCTGTTGGATATGGGGCTGTCGGCGGGACGGGGTTTGCGTCAAGGCTGGCGCGATCTGGGGCTGACGACGATCGCGTTCGGGATCTACATGCCGTTGATCTCGGCCGTTATCGCCGCGGCAGGGTGTTGGGCACTGGGCTTGAGCGTCGGGGACTCGGCGCTGTTTATCACGCTCAGCGCATCGGCATCCTATATCGCGGTGCCAGCGGCAATGCGGCTGGCGCTGCCCACGGCCAAGCCGAGCATCTATCTGACGATGTCGCTGGGGGTGACGTTTCCGTTCAACCTGACGGTCGGCATACCGCTTTACATTCTGATGGCGCAGTGGATCGCCGGGGCCGGATAAGGAGACACACCATGCAAATGCACACCAAACACCGGCTGGAGCTGTTTATCGAACGGCCCGCCTATCGCCGCGCGGGGCGCGTGCTCGAAGAGGCCGGTGTGACAGGCTATACCGTCCTGCCGGCCATGGCGGGCTATGGCGGGGCCAAACGCTGGAAACGGGGCACGGATCTGTCGGCGAGTTCGGACCTGGTCGTGATGGTGTCGATCATGGATGAAGATCTGGTCGAACCCTGCCTGGAGGCTCTGGCCAAGGTGCTGGGCCAGTTTATCGGCGTGGTGAATGTGGGCCGCGTCGAAGTGATGCGGGACGATTTGTTCTAACGCTTACGCCGCGCCGACGCAGCGGAGGGATTTGAACGCGGAAGCCGGACGTGGAAAAATCAGGGGGCTGCGACTGGCGCGCAAGGGATCGCGCATGCGGTAGTGACCCTTGGCATCCTGCGCGACGATCATGGCCCAGTGACTGCGCCCATTGGGGAGGATAAAACGCACGAGGGGGTAATCGCCCGCCGTCATGCATTTCCGGATCAGCGAGGGGGAGACGGTGTCGTAATAGGTGGCCTTGGCGTGACCCTTGGTGGCGACCTCGACCCCGCTCCAGACGAGCCAGCCTTGCGGGGTGAAAGCATTGGCCTCGGTCAGGCGATGGTTGAGCTGGGCCGGGTCGAGGCGGTAGCCGAGATTGCTGACGGCCATGGCGACGGCGGTGACGAGGCAGCCATCGCTGCCCATGGTGTCGCGGGAGTTGCCAAGGCGGTGATCCGACCAGCGGGGGTCGGTTTGGAGATAGGCTACGCGGTCAGGAAGCGCGCCGGACGGGAGTGTGGAGTTTGGATGTATGGCGTGCGGAAGGGTGGAGTTGGCAGCGCGGTTTGTGGGAGGTGTGGGGCGGTCCACAGGCTTTGGCGCGCCCGCGCAGGCGGTGAGGAAGACGGTGAGGAAGACGGCGAAATGGATGCGCATGATCGTGGCCTAGCGCGACACGGTTTCCAAATCGCGAAGGCTGCGCAGCCCAGTGCAACTCAGTGCAGCTCAGTGCAGCTCTGCGCAGCGTCAGCCAAACTGCGCAGGGGTTTCGCCCGCCACATCCAGTGCGCCTTCCAATTCGCTGGCGATCTGCACGAGTTGGGCATCGGAAAAGAGCGGGCCCCAGAGGACGACGGAGTTGGGAACGCGGAAGGCATCTGTCGAGTTGTCCGTCTCGGCGTTGCCGAAGAGGGTACGGGTGGGCTGGTCGGAGAAGCCGGCGCGGAGGGTGCAGCAGGGCTGCCCGGTATAGTTCGTGACCTGGAGGAGACCGCCGGCGAAGGGCGGGCTGAACAGGGCGTCCACGTCTTTGAAGGCCTCGTGCATGTGCTGCATGGCGAGGCGTCGGATGCGGTCGGACTGGATCAAGTCGATGGCGGTGATGAAGCGCGCGGTGCGGATGGTGTTGGGCCAGGCGGCGGCGTCCTGCCAAGCGAGCGTGTCGTCGCGGTTATCGAGTGTGAGCATTTCGAACGCGGAAGCGGCCTCGGCCACGAGGATGTTTGAAAGTGCGCCGAGCGGGAGGTCGTCGGGCACGGCGTCGGTGATCTCGACCACGTTGGCGATGTCGCGGAGTTTGGCAAGCGCACGGAGCTGGCCTTCATCGGCGTCTTCGAACCATGCGGGGTCGATGCCGATACGGCGACGGCGTGTCAGAGGTTTAGCCGGGTAGGACGTGCCGATGGAGCTGGGGTCAGCGGGGGTGCTGCCCGTGATGGAGGGCATTATAATGTGGGCGTCAGCAATGGAGCGGGTGATGGGGCCGATCTTGTCCATGCTCCAGACGAGCGCCATCGCGCCCGCTTTCGGGACGGTGCCGAAAGTTGGGCGTAGGGACGCCGTGCCGCAACGGGTGGAGGGGCTGACGAGGCTGCCAAGCGTTTCCGTGCCGAGCGCGAAGGAGCAGAGGCCAGCGGCGACGGCGGACGCGGAACCTGCGGAGGAGCCGGAGGAGCCCTCATTGGGATTCCAGGGATTGTTGGTGCGGCCGCCAAACCAGATGTCGCCGTAAGCGAGTGCGCCGAGGGTGGTCTTGCCGAGGAGCACTGCGCCGTCGTCGGCGAGGCGCTGGACGACCCAGGCATTGTCGGTGGCGACGCGGTTTTTGAAAGGTTTGGCGCCATAGGTGGTGAGGATGCCCGCCGTGTCGAAGAGGTCTTTGGCGGCGTATGGGAGGCCGAGGACGCCGCCGGTTTCGCCGGCCTTGAGGCGGACGTCAGCGGCGCGGGCCTGGGTCATGGCGAGGTCAGCCGTGACGGTGATGAAGTTTTCGAGGGTCGGAGCGTAGGCGGCAATGCGGTCGAGATAGAGCTGGGTGAGCTGGACGGAGGTGATGGTTCCCGCGTCGAGTAGTGCGCGGTGGACGGTGGCGGGGGCGAAGGCGAGGTCGGTGTCGGAGGCGGGACGCGTTGCACGCGGCACGGGAGGGAGGCCCGCGCCACCGGTGGGGGTGGCCCCGTCTATGCCGAGGGCGGCTTTGCGCGTCTCGAGCTCGGCGTCAGAGGAGGTGTCGGGTGTGACGTCTCCGCCATAGAAAGCGGAGGTCCCGGAGGGTGTCAGCCCGTAATCCACGCCCGGCAGTCGCGGGTCGAAGGTTGTGGCGGGTGCGAGGGTGTTGGGCTTGTCGAAGTCGCGGAGGGCTTTGAGACCTTCGCGGCCATCGTCGATGCCTTTGGCAATCATGTCGCGCTCAGCGTCGGTGAAGGTGACGCCAAGGAGGTCTTCGGCGGAGCCGATGCGCGACGCCGTGGTAACGTCGGGTGCGGTGGCGTCACTGCAGGCGGCGAGGCCCGCACCGCTGAGCCCGAGTGCGGACATGAGGGCGAAGTGGCGGCGGGTGGTGTCGGTCATATCGTTATCTCCTTGTGCGAGTTCCCGCGCTTGACGCGGGATCTCCATCGTCTTGCCAAGCCCTGTCGTCACTCACGACACGCGGGAGGTCCCGCGTCGAGCGCGGGAGCCTGTCTCGGATTACTCCGCAGGCTCAGTTAGGATGCGGGGTTGCTTGTAGTACATCTTGAGGCCACTGGCGGTGCTCATGGAGTCGGACTGGGTGTTGAGCACGGTGCGCATGCGGTCGAGGATGAGGGTGTCGAGGGTGAGGATGAGGCCGGTGATATAGGTCGCGTATTCGAGGGCGACGTTCTGGCTGGTGAGGATTTCCTGAAGCAGTACGACGGAGCTGGACGGGACGCCCGCCGCCGATGTGGCATAAACCATGGACTGGAAAGCGACGACGAAGCGGTCGGCGACGGTGGGCTCGATACCGTAGGCGTTCATGCCGTAGATACTGATCAGGGTGAGGCCCATGAGCGTGCCGACCATGTTGATGGTCGCACCGATGGTGTAGAACGGTGTGGACTCATCGGCGTCCGCGCCAAGTTGATCGCACGCCGCGCGCGTGGCCGGCAGGGTCGCCATGGAAGAGCTGGTCGCGAGCGCGACGACGGCTTGCGGGAGAAGCGCGCGGAACATGTGTGGCAGGCCGTGGCCGAGGAAGCGCGACGCGATCAGGATCATGGCGATCCAGACCACCAGCATGGAGCCGAGATAGACGGGCAGGAGGTTTGAGAGCTGGGCGAGGGTGGCGACGCCGCCGGGCTTGTTCAGTGCAAGGGTGAGGGATCCGAAAACTGCAAGGGGGATGGTGATCCAGAGGAACTTGACGAAGCCCGCGATGAAGAGATCCGACGCTGTGTCAACGTGACGGGCAAGGCCGGGATTGGCGGCCTCGAGCCGTTTGACGGCGGCCCCGAAGATAAGGCCGGTATAGATGCTGATCATCAGGGGGCTGGTCAGCACGCCGTAGATTTTACGGAGGAAGGGGATGGGCTCCATCTGCGTGGTGCTGGTAAGGCTCGGCGGGTCGAAGACGTCGATATTGGGAAAGAGGGAATAGGCGGCGACGGCGACGAAGACGCCGATCAGCGAGAAGCCGATGAAAAAGGCGAGCACGCGGAGAAATTTCGCGCCCATGCCGCCCGTTGAGACGGCGACACTGGCGGCGATGGAGAGGATGATGAGTGCGTACATGACCGGGCGCAGCGGGACGAAAAGGGTATCCTTGGCGAGCTGGCCGATGGAGAGGCCGAGGCCCGGCAGGGGTTGGGAGAGAGCGGAGGCGCCGAGGGCGTAAAACCCGACCGCGAGCAGTGCCGCGACGATGACGAGCGCAATGAGCGGGATGCGGTAATAGCGGTTCATGTGGTGGCCCTCTTCCATGAGGGTTTTAGGGACGCAGGTGAAGATGTGAAGCGAATAACCCAATACTCTTGCGTCAACCCGGCGGGAAACGCGCCCTGCTGTAGCACACTACCCTAAAACGGAATGCTTGGCTCTGGCCTGGGCGCGGGGATGTCGGCGGCGGTGCCGATGATGGCATTGTCGGGTGGGGGGATGTTGGGCCAGCGCTCACTGATACTCGCGCAGGTGGCGGCGATGTGTTGCATGAGGGTAACGCTGTTGCCGGGGGCGGGATGGGCGTGGCCTGCGCGGAGGTCTAGGGTGAGGCAGAGGGCGGGGTCGGGGCGCAGCGTGTCATCGGTGATCGTGTCTGTGAGGTAGCCGTGGATGAGGGCGGATTGCCAGTCGGCGACACCAATATCGGATTTGGCGGGCTTGAGCGCGCCGGATTTGGAATAGCGGAGGGTGGCCGCGCCGACGGTTTTGAAGCCGCGCCGCAATCGGGAGAGGCGGAGATAGATTTCGGGATCGAGCGTTACCCCTTCGACCGACCAACTGCCGCCCCTGCCCCATGTGCGGGAGTCATCAAAACGGTCAGCGTCGGGGAGCTTGAGCGGGGTGCGGTGATCCGCGAGCCAATCGAACATGTCGCCGGTGAGATCAATGCGGAGGCGGTCGAAATAGCCGTCCACATCCATGCGGTCATGAAAATCCTCGGCGGCATCCGACAGGCGCGTTGTGACAAGATCGCCATCGGCGAGCATGTCGCCGATGACGGCAAAGCCTTCCGCATAGGAGACTTCGGGGTCTGCCTTGCGATATTTGGTGTTACGGATAAGCGTGCGTTTGCGGATGGGGCTTGCGGCCATGTATTCGGCCAGGCGACGATTGGTCAGGCGCGGCTGCGTAAGCTCTATATGCGTGATGAGGCTTTCCGGTTTGCGGGACACGAAAACGTAACGACCGCCGGAGTCGCGCGGTTCCCGCAATGCCCGTGAAGCCCGCCTAGTCGAACAGGGCGGAGCGCAGACCCGGAAGGGGCATTTTGGTGTCGGGATCGGCGTAGCGGAATTCAGTCTGCCAGTCGAAATAGCACCAGCCGAGACCATGGGACTCGGCCTCTTCGCGGAGGGCGCGGGTGTGGGCGACGCGCTCAGCGTGAGCGATCTTGCGGTAGGAGCCGAACTCGCCGAGCAGCATGGGCATGCCGGAGCGTCGACTGAAGTCCTGGGCGGCCTTCATTTCTTCACGGATGACGCGGCGATCACGAAAGGGATGAAAGCTGCGACCGACGGGCGGAGGCGCGTCCATGAAGGGCACGCCCTGATGCGAAAAGTCGAACGGCGCATAGGTGTGGAAGGTCGCGATGGTGCGCGGGTCGGAAACGGGCGCGAAGGGGATATCGGCGTTACGGCGGAAGGGCGCGATGGTACCCCATTCGCCGCCGCCGAGAATGATCCAGCGGTCGGGATTGGTCTGGCGGATGCCCGCCAGAGCATCGGCGTTGACGCGGTTGACGAGGTCCTGGGTGAAGGCATCTTGCGGTTCGTTGATGATCTCGAACATCAGACCGTCCGGCCAGTCGGCATAGTGGCGCGACAATTGTCCCCAGATGTCGTGGAGGACGGGAATATTGGTCGCGGGGTCCTCGTTCAAGGCCCAGAAATGGTGGACATTGACGATGACATTCATACCGTCATCGAGCGCCCAGCGGAGCACCTGATCCACGCGGGCGCGAAAGGCCGGATCGATGCGGTTGTTCGGGCCGAGATGTTCGGCCCACGCGACCGGCAGGCGGAGGGTGTCGAAGCCTTGTGCGGCGATGGCGCGGATGTCTTCGCGGGTAATGACCGGGCCCCATTCGCCCTCATTCGGGGCTTCCAGCGCATTGCCCATATTCAGGCATTGCTGAACGGGGCTGGCTTGGACGGACGTAGTCGATCGCGGCGCAAAAGGGGCGGGATCGGCGAGCGCGGCCATGCCGATAACCGCCGACAGCGGGAGGGCGGCGGCGAGGGCGAGTGTCTTGAAACGGGTCATCGCCGGAGATCATGCAATAATCGCGCCGAAGCGCGGCGCGCGGGCGACCGGCTTGCCATGTGCGGCCCTAGAAGACCTTGGAGTCGTCGCAGGAGATCAGCATCTGTCCCGCGAGGCCTGCGGCGCGATGAAAATGGATGGAGCGGTACGCGTCGGAGCTGACGGTTTGGAACATGGTCGGCCCGTCCGGATAGCGCACGAGGGCGACAGCGTCCCAGGGTGAGGTATCGACATCGCCGATCAGCACGGCATTGGCCTTGCCGCCGAACACGGTCTCCACGCCATCGATATTGAGTTCCGCGAGCATGTCCCCAAAGGCCTTGGCGTAGCGGCCATAGGCCTCCGCGCCGCTGACCTGATCGCGCTCCTTATAGGTGGAGCGCGCTTTGAATTTGAGCAGGTTGAGCATGTAAACGGGGTGGGCTGACGAGGCGTGGGCGAGGAAGTCCTGGACCTGTGCGTCTGTGGGGTGGAGGGCGTTCACGATTAAGTCCCCGCGATACCGTAAGCCGGATTGGGCATGAGTTTTGTCGGAGTGCTGTCGAGCAGGTCCTGGGGCAGGAAGAAGTCGGGCGCGAGGGGGCCGTCATAGCCCGGCGCGTAGGCCGCCATGTCGGCATCGGTATGGCCGTGTTCGCGCAGAAAGGGATCATCGACGACGAAGTTTCCGGTGAAAGAGCGCGCGTCCTTGCTCAGCACCAGATAGGCGGCATCGGCGAGGATGTCCGGCGTGCGGGAGACTTTGGCCATGCTGTCACCGCCGAGCACGTTGCGGACGGCGGATGTGTCGATGGCGGTCAGCGGCCACAAACCGTTTACTGCGATGCCCTGGCTGCGAAACTCGCCCGCCATGCCGAGCACACACATGCTCATCCCGTATTTGGCCATGGTGTAGGCAGTGTGGTTCTTGAACCAGGTTTCGGTCATCACCAGCGGCGGGGAGAGGTTGAGGATGTGGGGGTTTGTGCCTTTTTTCAGGTGCGGGAGGCAGGTCTGGCTGACGAGATAGGTGCCGCGCGCATTGACGTCGTTCATCAGGTCGTAGCGCTTCATCGGCGTGTGCTCGACCGGCGTGAGCATAATGGCGGAGGCGTTATTGATGCAGATGTCGATACCGCCGAATTCCGCGACCGTTTGATCGACGGCGGCTTTGACGGCGGCGTCATCGCGGATGTCGCAGACGAGCGGCAGGCCCTTGCCGCCATCCCCCTGTTTTCCGGCGGCGGTGATCTCTTCCGCCGCGGTGAAGACCGTACCGGGAAGTTTGGGGTGGGGTTCGGCGGTCTTGGCGGCGATGGCGACATTCGCGCCGTGGTAGGCTAGCTTTTTGGCGATGGCGAGCCCGATGCCGCGGCTGCCCCCGGACATGAAGACGGTGGAGTTCTTGAGAGTATGGGTCATGGACGCCTTATTGGCGTCCGCAGAGTTAATCGCAAGGTGGGCCTGAGCGGGTGCGCCGATCGGCCCGCACTTTAGCCTTCCAGGAGGTCGATGACAGCCTTCGCAACAGGTTCGGAAGAGGCGGGGTTTTGGCCGGTGACGAGCTTACCGTCCGTTCGGGTGAACGGTGCAAAGTCATCGGTTTTGACATAGTTCCCGCCGAGGTTTTTGAGCGTATCCTCGACCAGGTGCGGCACGACATCCGTCAGGCCAACAGCGTCTTCTTCGGTATTGGTAAAACCTGTTACCGCGCGGCCTTTCACGAGAGGTTCGCCGTCGAACATTGTGTGCTTGAACACGATGGGTGCATGGCAGACGGCGGAGACAATTTTGTCCGCTTTCCAGGCGGATTCGATGATGCGGATGGAGTCGGCATTATCGACCAGATCCCAGAGCGGGCCATGACCGCCGGGATAGAAGACGGCGTCGAAGTCGTCGGCTTTCATGCCGGCAAGCTTGTATGTGCTGGCGAGGGCTTTCTGCGCGTCCGGATCGTCCTTGAGGCGACGGGTGGCATCGGTCTGCGCGTCCTCGGTATCGCTTTTGGGGTCGAGTGGCGGCTGACCGCCCGCGGGCGAGGCGAGCGTGATCGCATATCCCGCATCGCGGAAGGTGTAATAAGGCGCGGCGAATTCTTCAAGCCAGAAGCCGGTTTTCTCGCCCGTGTCGCCGAGTTCGGAGTGGGAGGTAAGGACGAAGAGGATGGATTTGGACATGTGGGACTCGCGTGAACTCAGGGAGGGCTGTGCGTAGAACGCGGGGAGGGCGAGAGTGTTTCGTGTCGTGCGCAGAGGTTTCCGGCGAAGACGGTAATGCGACGTTTTCAACCCGACGCGGACATATTGCCCATCTGGCTGCGATGTTTGCCCAATGGTTGCGCCGATTTGGCAATCACTTAAATGAAATCTTCCATTTCGGGGACGCGGTTGAAAGCGATCTTGCCGCCGGCATTACCGCCGGGTGGGGGAACCCATGGGCCTTGCGTGATGACCGACGCCGTATAGCGGGTGTTGAGTGCATCGACGGCGGTCGTGACACGACGCCATTTCTGCGCGTCGGGACGGTCATCGGCAAAGAGGTCGGATTGACGACCCGATAACAGGCGCAGACCGGCAAATGTAATCTGGACATGGGCGACATTGATGTGATCCCAGCGGCCGCCGTCACGGGTATTCGGGGGCACTTTGCGTACCTGAGTCCAGAGACGGTCGAGGGCCGCGAGCCCGGCATGATCGTCATTGGCGAAGTGCATTTCGGTCTCTGCGCCCCAGCGGTGAAAGGTCTCGCGACCCCGGTCGTCGCGGGTGTAGACGTTGCGGTCATTGTCGGGATCGCGGAATTTCAAGCCAAGGTAAAAGCTGCCCGCGCAATAGCCCCATCGACGCATGCGGCGGGCGGCCTTGATCGTAAGAAGACGCGCGGTGAGATAGGGTTGATCAAAGCCCTGCCAGTACCGGGGCAGGACGCGGCCATGACCGATCATGGACTTCTGGGTCGGGGGTTCTTCGACCTCATAGCCGTGCAAATACTGCCACATGCGTTCGCCCAGAACGCTGCCCCAGATGGCGCGGGCGCGTTTGGGCGAGATGGCGAGCAGGCCTGGAATGGTGGTGATGCCGTTACGCTGGAGCCGTATCAGCATGCGTTCGCCGATGCCGGGAACGTCCTTGAGGGGAATAGTCGCGAGATGGGCGGGCGTGTCGGCAGGCTGCCAGACGGTACAGCCATCGGGCTTTTCCAGCGCGCCCGCGATCTTGGCGAGCACGCGGTTTGTGGAAAAGCCGATCGATGCGGAAATATACGGCCCGATGGACTCCGCGAGCGCGCCCTTGATGCGCGCGGACAGCCATTCCGGCTCGCGCGACTCTGCAGGCGACAGGCGAATGCCGAGCTCGTCAACGGACCGGATGTCATGGACGGGCACGACGGAGTCGATGGCTTTGAGCGCGGCATGGTGGACCCTCATGTAATGCTCGGGATCCTGAGCGACGAACGCCATGTCCGGGCAGATCTTGAGGGCATCCTTGCGGCCACCGACGCGGGAAATGCCGAGGCGTTTGGCCTCGCGCGAGACGGCGATCGTGCCGCCCATCTGCGTGTTCGATGGCGTGATCCCAACGGGGCGACCGCGCAGTTCGGGACGGCGCTGCTGCTCGACACTGGCATAGAAGCTGTCGAAATCCAGATAGGCATAGGTAATCGTCTCGGGCACGCGCACGGGGGAGTTCCTCCGAAAGGAAGTGATTTTGAATTAATTGCGAGGGCTTCTCCGGATTGGTGGGGAGAAGGTTGCCCGGCGCGTGGCCACGCCGGGCTTGACCTTCAGAACATAGAGTGAACACCTGAGTCTAGGAATGCTTTCCTAGAGTTGTGGATAAGTGTGTGGAGAGCCAGTGGAGAAAGCGGGATAACCTTGTGGATCCTCCCGGTACCAATCCTGTTTTATCAGACGGGCACACCCTGCTCGGCGCACCAGGCGACGAGTTCCGGGCGAAGGGTGCTCGCCCGGGATTGCACGGTGATCAGGGGCTGGATGACGTCCCACATCGCGGCGGTATCAAGCCTCAGGAGGGACGCCTTGACCGGCCCGATCCCGCTCATGGGCATGGACAGCGCGGAAAAGCCGAGACTTGCGAGCACGCAGGCTTCGAGCGGGCGGCCCGCAATCTCGCCACAGACGCTGACGGGGATGGCATTCTTTTCGCAGTGATAGGCAATGAAACGCATGATCGAGAGCGCCGCCGGATGCAGCGGGTCGTAGCGATCGGAGACACGGGGATTGTCGCGATCGGCGGCAAAGAAGAACTGCATGAGATCATTGCACCCCACGCTGACGAAGTCCGCGTGATCGCAAATGGCATTGATCTGCCACGCCATGGAGGGTGTCTCCAGCATGACCCCGACCTCGATACGGGTGGGGAGTTCGTCGCCGAGCGAGGAAGCGCGGGCAACCTCGCGGTCGAACAACTCCCGCGCGGAGATGAACTCGTCCACCGTCGTGACCATGGGAAACATGACGCGCAAATGCTTGCCGCGGGCCGCCTGTAACAACGCGCGGGACTGGTAACGCACGAGTCCGGGACGATCGAGTCCGATGCGGATGGCGCGCCAGCCAATGGCCGGGTTCGCTTCCGGCACGGCATCGATATAGGGCAGGATCTTGTCGCCACCCAGATCGAGCGTGCGGAAGGTCACAGGCCGCGAACCCGCCGCAAGAATAGCCTGACGATAAATGTCGGCCTGCTCTTTCAGCTTGGGCATGAATTCGCTAACCATGAATTGAAACTCCGTGCGGAACAGCCCGATCCCGTCCGCGCCCGTGCGGTCCAGATGCGGCAGATCCACCAACAGCCCCGCATTCAGTTGCAGGCTGATTGTGCGGTCGTCGCGCGTGATACAGGGCCGATCGCGCTGCGCCTGATAGGCCTTGTCCATCTCGCCGCGCACATCCATGCGCATGGCAAATGCCGCGTCCTGGCTCTCCAGCGGGCGAATGAAGACCTCGCCGATCTCGCCGTCCACCAAAACGGCATCGCCAACCTCCACGACGTCTTGCGCGGCGCGCCCATCCGCGCTGAGACACCGCCCGACCAGCGGAATGCCCAGCGCCTTGCAGACGATGGAGGTATGCGAACTCGCAGACCCTTCCTCGACCACAATGGCGGTCAGTTTGCGGCGGTCGTAATCCAGCAGCTCCGCCGGGCCCAGATCGCGCGCAAACAGGATCGCGCCATCCGCCATCGCCTTGGATCCGGGCGCGAGCGCGTCTCCCGACAACGCCCGCAACATACGATTGGCGAGATCTTCCAGATCATGCAGCCGGGCGCGCAGATACGGGTCGCGCGCCTTTTGCAGGCGCACCCGGTGCTCGGATCGCACCCGTTCGACCGCCGCTTCCGCCGTCAGGCCCGATTGCACCGCCTCGCGCAGGCGCCCGACCCATTTCCGGTCATAGGCGAACATCCGGTAGGTCTCGAAAATATCCTTGGAGGCGCGGCTCATCTGCGCGCTCTCGCCGCTGACCATGGCATCGACGGACGCCCGCAGATTGGCAATGCCGTCCTCCAGACGCGCCGCTTCCTTGGCACTGTCCTTGGCGATCATGTCGGCGGGCGCGACGGGCGGGACGTGGAGATGCGCATGTCCGCGCGCGAGCCCCGGTGCAAACGTCTTGCCGCGCAATGTCTCCGGCCCGACCTGAGCGAGGCGGATGCTTTCCAGCCGGTTCTGGCTGCCGCCCGTGCGCTCATCGACGACCGTGATTTCCGCAAGGATCATCGCCACCGTCAGCAGGTCCTCGACCTCTTCCTCGGTGAACAATCGCGACTCTTTCGATTGCACCACCAAAACACCCAGCGTCCGCCCGGTGCGCAGGATCGGCACGCCCAGAAAACTTTTCAATGCCTCCTCGCCCGTTTCGGGACGATAGGAAAACAGCGGATGCTTGGCGGCGTCGCCCAGATTAAGCGGCTTACCCGTCAGCGCGACATGCCCGACCAGACCCTCGCCCGGGGCCATCCGTGTCAGGTGGACAGCGTCAGGATTGAGGCCCACCGTCGAGGACAGCTCCAGATCCCGGCCCGGCCGCAGGAGATAGATCGACGCTACCTCCACCCGCAGCGTTTGCACCAGAACGCGCGTGAAATCGTCCAGCCGTTCCTGCACCGACTCGGAGCCGCGCATCACCTTGCGAATTTCCCGCATCAGCTTTGGCGGATGCACCGGAATCGACGTCGCCGTGGATATGGAGGGCGTGTGCTTCACATTCCCACCTTGCCCCATTGCTGGCTGGCCCGCAAACCCTCCCCCATTACACCTGCCTCATGGTTGGTTTCGCCCGCCGCCGCAGCAGCAGCTTCGTGATCCCCCACACCAAGGCATCGACGCGGTCGGGCGAAGCCTTCCCCATCAGCCCCTCCCGGCTCATCCGGTTCATCTCGTCCTCGAGCTTCTTGAAGCCGCCGACATGCTTCACCCGCCCCTGCTCATACAGCATTGCGACCGGCTCGGCGCGGCGGCCTTTTGATCGGCGCGCGACCACGCCTTTCACGGGCAGTGTGTCATCGACCTGCGCGAGCATCTCCTTCACCATATCGCCGCCCTGATTGACTTCGACCACGATCAGGTCCGCCGACCAGACCTGATAGAGCGCCGCCGCCTTTTCCGCCCATTGCCGCGGGCTTAGCCCATGCGCGCTCCCGTCTTGAAGAACATAAGCGACCCCGTCCGCGACCCCGCACACAACCAGTCCGCAAGCATCGGCATCCGGCCCGGAGGTCACCGGCGGATCGACCGCCACCACGATCCGGTCGAGATCCGGCGCTTCCGCCACCCGGCAATCCTCCAGCAGCTCCCGCGGCCACAAGCTGTCCTCGAGGTTCTCCACCAACTCCCCGTCCAGCTCCTGCCGCGCCAGCCGCGTCCCGCCATAGGCCTTCTCCAGCACGCTCAGAAACCCCGGCGACAGATGCGCCAGATTATCCGCCGTCTTTGCCCGGCTGATCGAAAGCCCCGGCGTCGCCAGCAGATCCCGCAGAGCCTGGCTCGGCTTGGGCGTGGTCGTCATCACCAGCTTTGGCTCCTCGCACACCTCTTCATTGGCACGCGCGAGCCGCAGCCCCATCCGCAAATTGGCAAGCGTAGCGTCCGGATAATTCCACGCGCAGAACTCGTCCGCCCAGGCGCAATCGAATTGCGGCCCGCGCAGGCCGTCCGGATCCTCGGATGAAAACACCTGCGCCACCGCCCCGTTCGGCCATTCCAGCCGACGCCGCGACGCCAGATAGGTCGGGCGCTCGCTCGCAAGCCCCAGGCTCATCAGCCCCGACTCCCCGTCGATCATGACCTCGCGGACATCCGCATAGGTCGGCCCGACCAGCGCCACGCGCCGCGCGCCCGCCATGACCTGCGCCTGCACCCACTCGGCCCCGGCCCGCGTCTTGCCGGATCCCCGTCCGCCCAGAAGCAACCAGATATTCCAGTCGCCCTCCGGGGCCAGTTGGTCGGGCCGCGCCGTATAAGGCCAGCGCATCCGCAACATCCGGAGATAGTCATCGGAATCAATCCCGTCAGGGATTGGAAGCCCCGTCAGGTGTGTCTGGCTCACGCCCTGCGGGGTGAGCCCGTCCTGTGGCGGATTTAGGGTCTGGTCTGTCATAGGTCGTCCTATCGGTTTCGGAGTGAATCAATCTCGGCCCTGTCTCGGGCATCACGAGCGGCTTATGTCCCGCACTCGTTCCGCGCGGGGCATCCTCCCGTACGGGCGGAGCCTCAACATCCAGCCGCGAACGGTTGTCATTGGACGCCCTGACCGGCCCGCGCTCATATTGCGCCAGCCGCGCCGCATCGGCATCCATCCGGCGGCGGTCGGAATCGGTCAGCCGCACCGCCCCCAATCCCGATATCTGGCCTGTGGCCTGCGAACGCGCCTCCCGCGCCTTCTCGCCCACGCTTTCATTGCGCTCGTCGCGCCGCGCATAGGTCGCCTGCAATTGCGCCAGCGTGCCCACACCCTTGGACAACCGTACGAAATCCGGATCCTCCTCCTCGTCATCGACCAGCCGCAAGAGCCGGTCTTCCAGACGGTCCATCACCTTCAGGATACGGTGACAGGACTGCGTTGCGGGATTGGGAGGAATAAGATCGTGATGTGTCATGCTCCCTTTATGGGGGCACCCGGGGTGGGGGTGGATATATCTCCCCATATTTTTTCAAAGCCCTGAAAACACTAGGGTTTTCCAAGACCCCAGGTGCGGATATATCTCTAACGCTGAATGTCTACCCCGATAAACCCCTCATTCCGGCGAACGGCGCGCTGTGCACGCAGCGGAACCAGAATCTCGAAGCGAAGCCTCACGCTGCCTCTACTCCATCATCTCTCTGGATCCCGGCCTCAGCCGGGATGAGCGGAAAGAGGAAGGCAAACCCCCTTCACCCCCTCGCTATCAAATCCCCGCACTCCCAGGATGTCCTTTCAGGACATATCCGGGACCGCGACCCCAACGGCCTTCCGCCTCACGCACACACCCAGCCGCTGCTGTCGCGGCGGTTCCTTCGCTACATTCGATCGACAATCGAATGTTTTCGCTGACGCGAAATCGCTACGTCTCCCCAGGCCACACCACCAGCCGCTCCTCATGCGCGCTTTCCTCCACATCCAGCTCGCTCACCACTCGCCCTGCCACACTCATTCCCGCCTCGCGCACGCTCTCCGCACGCCCGCTCACCAGATGGTGCCAGTCGAACAGATCCTTCCCCTCATGCACCAACCGGTACGCACAGGTCTGCGGCAGCCAGTAAAGCCCCTCCACCTTGTCCGCGCTCAACTGCACGCAATCCGGTACGAAACGCTTCCGGTTCGCATAATCCGAACACCGCGCCGTCCCCCGATCCAGCAGTTTGCACGCCACATCCGTCATATGCACCCGCCCGTGATCCTTGCCCGGCAAGTCCTCCCACTCCTCCACCCGAAGACAGCAACACTTCCCGCACCCGTCACACAAGCTCTCCCACTCCGAAGGCGTCATCTCGGCCAGCGTCTTGGTCTTCCAAAAGGGTGCGGTCATATCCTGCCTATCCCGCATTCCCGGAAAACCGCAAAGCGGTTTATCCGGGATCACGCCCCGTATAGCCTCCCGCCATGTTCACCTACATCCTCACAAACCATCCTCTACACGGGCCACACCGAAAACCTCCTCGACCGTATGGGTCAGCACATTGCGAACCTGGAAAAGCCCCGCGCCGAGCAAGGCTTCGCCGCGCGCAATAACTGCAACCGCCTCGTCTGGTATGAACACCATGACGACCGCGAGACAGCCCTTGCGCGAGAGTATGCCATCAAACGGTGGAGGCGGGACTGGAAGGAGACGTCGATCGAGGATCTTAACCCTGACTGGCGCGATCTCTCCGAAGACCTCAAAAGTTAGGCCCGAGGGCTCCCGATCGCGGGTCAAGCCCGGGACTGCGAAGGCTAAAAAACCTTTCCCGCATTCCCGGAATTTCGCGGAGCGAAATATCCGGGATCGCGAGCCCTCGAACTTTCAACCCTCAGCCCCAAGCCCCTACATCCCGCGCTTGCCAACCCCCTCCCCTCGCGCCAAAACTCTCCCATGACCTTCCGCGC